>OAUU01000189.1_pt1 | contig 63936 bp, 55 predicted proteins | sample 1501381 | NCBI WGS metagenome assembly OAUU01 (sample SAMEA2580057, study PRJEB22360) | human gut metagenome | reverse complement strand
GGGGTCAGGTCCGTGTCCCAGTTATGGGACACAGTGACCTGACCCCTGTCCCAACCCCCTGTCTATTTCTCACTCATCTGTCTCTTGACCTGCGCCTTGAACAGATTCCACTCATTCTCATAGTCAACGAAATACTTCGGACATTCCTTACCTGTAACATCATAATGTCTTATGACATCCTTATCCGGGTTAAGATTATAGAGTATACAAAGATACGCTGTGAGCTTCACAAGCGATTCGTATGTCGCCTTATTATATGCTCCTGTCTCATCCGGATGGCATGACTCGACTGCTATAGTGTCATCGTTGCGCTCATTGGAGGCATAGGAAATCTCGTCAAGCGGAACGCACTGGATAATCTCACCCTCAAGCCCGACGATAAAATGGCTGCTGACATACGCTTCCCCCGTCTCAATGATATTCTCAAAGTAGCTTCTGTTCTGCGCTGCCGTTGTCCCCGGATTGCCAACGTAATGAATTACAACCGCATTGACCTTCTTAAGCTCCTTACCGGGTCTTGAGTATTCATTTACCGGAAGGTAATCCTCCGTTATCGTTGTCTTGAACTCCTCAGCCCAATCCGGAAGCTCTATGTCCTTCGGAAGCGTCACAAGTGTAACTGCAGCTCTGGTGCTGCTCTCCTGCTCATCCCTACGCTCTGCCGTCTGTTCAGCTCCATCGCTTCCACTATTATTCCGGGCAATTTCATTTTTTCCTATATATACCATAATCAGGAGCACCAGGGCTATCAATGACAGCCCTAATACTCCTGATAAAATCAACATACCTTTTTTCATTCAGGTACTCCTTGAAGTTCATTCATACTGTAAATATTCAGTAATCTACTACTGGTCTACGCTGTAGTTAGGAGCTTCCTTCGTGATATGGATATCATGTGGATGGCTCTCCTTGAGTGAAGCGGCAGAAATCTTGACGAACTGTCCGTTCTCCTTGAGATATGGGATAGTAGGTGCTCCGCAGTAACCCATTCCTGAACGGAGACCGCCCATAAGCTGGAATACTGTGTCCTCAAGAAGTCCCTTGTATGCAACTCTTCCCTCGACACCTTCCGGAACAAGCTTCTTAGCGTCTGTCTGGAAGTATCTGTCCTTGCTTCCGTTCTCCATGGCTGCGATAGAACCCATGCCACGGTATACCTTGTACTTACGGCCCTGGAATAACTCGAAGTCTCCCGGAGCCTCGTCACAGCCTGCGAACATGCTTCCCATCATACATACATCTGCTCCGGCTGCGATAGCCTTAGTGATGTCTCCCGAGAACTTGATACCGCCGTCTGCGATAACAGGAATACCATACTGCTTGGCAACCTCATATACATCCATAACTGCTGATATCTGAGGAACACCGATACCTGCAACAACTCTTGTTGTACAGATAGAACCCGGTCCGATACCAACCTTAACCGCATCGACACCGGCCTCAATGAGAGCCTTCGCAGCGGCACCTGTAGCAATGTTGCCAGCGATAACCTGAAGCTCAGGATACTTAGCCTTAACCATCTTAAGTGTATCGATGATGTTCTTGGAATGACCGTGAGCTGAATCAATGACTATACAGTCAACCTTAGCTTCAACAAGAGCGTCAACTCTCTCCATTATATTCTTGGTGATACCGACTGCAGCTCCACAGAGAAGTCTTCCCTGCTCGTCCTTAGCTGATAAAGGATACTTAATCTGCTTCTCAATATCCTTGATTGTGATAAGACCCTTGAGATTGAAATCATCATCTACAATAGGAAGCTTCTCCTTACGAGCCTTGGCAAGAATCTGCTTAGCCTCCTCAAGAGTAGTTCCTTCCTTGGCTGTTACAAGACCCTCGCTTGTCATGCACTCGCGAATCTTCTTATCAAAATCCTGCTCGAACTTAAGGTCACGGTTAGTGATGATACCAACTAACTTTCTTCCCTCTGTGATAGGAACACCGGAGATACGGAACTTAGCCATAAGCTCATCCGCATCACGGAGTGTATGTTCAGGTGATAAATAAAATGGGTCAGTGATAACTCCGTGCTCGGAGCGCTTAACCTTATCAACTTCCTCAGCCTGCGCCTCTATGGACATATTCTTGTGAATGATACCGATTCCGCCCTGTCTTGCCATCGCAATCGCCATTCTGTGCTCGGTAACCGTATCCATACCGGCACTCATAATAGGAACATTAAGTCTAATCTTCTTTGTAAGGTTAGTTGATAAATCAACCATATTCGGTGTAACTTCCGAATACTGTGGTACCAGCAACACATCATCAAAAGTAATGCCATCGCCAATAATCTTACCCATTTCATTATCCTCGCTTTCTTAATTTGTATAATTTTATCAATAGTAGCAAATCCACTTTCAAATGTCAACATGACATTTTTAAAATCAAAAACATTATTTTGAAACTTCTATATTTCCTTATACTTCATACACAACATTTAATTTCATAAAATGCAATGTCCCTGAGCGGTCTTCCGATTAATCGATATGTAACTGTCTCGGAATAATGTCCCTCAGCTCCTTTAACATTCTCTCATCCGGCTCAAGTACAAGCTTGACCATCTCATTGCCATCCATGATGATAAGCACATACTTCTTGTTCTCCGGGATAAGGGATGAAAAATCGGTACACTTCAGATTCCTGTTGTCATACTCCTTTATATACGAAGAACCCTCCGGAGCCATAACCTCGGTCTTTGTAAGGTCATACTCACCCATTCTCTTTCTCTTAGACTTCTTCATAATCTTATCAATGTACATCGTCTTCTCGACAAGAGCATATTCCCACTCAACATCATTATTCTTAAAATAGAGATAACTGAGGAAAATAATAAGAGCAACCGCCAGTATTCCTACATACGGAATCGGCAGCAGTCCGCACGAAAGCACGCATACAATAACGAGAAGTGTCTGTATTATCTTCACGTTCTGCGGTGTCTTTCTCTTTACAATCCATTCTGAAAAAAATTCGCCCATTGCGACCTCCTAATTTCTGCGCCTGCGCGCAGGGTTATTAGGATAATTATACAACAGGCGAATATAAAATACAAGAAGTGCAATTGTTATAATTCTATGAACTACTTTATGCCACCAGCCTTCTCCTACTGTTCACCTCCTTTTTTTTGCAAATTCGTTCGCAAGTATCCAGCCCAATCCCTCCGTCAACGAAGCAGCCGTCACCGCATTGCTCACATTACCTGCTACCTGAATCCATCCGGCTGCTACCTGTGATACAGCACGTCTGACCGTAGCCGCTGCGGCGCTGCCCACAGCCGACTCCGCAGCACTCTTTGTGAGGTTGATACCAAACACCTTTCCTAAGGATATCGTCATTGCAAGCTGTATAGGTGTTATCAAAAAGTTATCACTGCAAGGAATCTGGGCAAGCCCCGCTCCCACACATGCCGTTGCTGCACTAGCTAAATGAATTATTGAGTTACACTTGATTTTCTCTGACTTTGTCATATTCTTTTCCTCCATATTATCTGTGTTATCTTTTCTCTTTATTGCCGCTCTTACTTTCTCCAACATTCTCCCTCCTATTTCATATCAGCCTCAGAACCGCTGTGCTTCTCAACCACCCCCAGAACCGCACCAAGAATATCCGTAATTAACCGTGCCACAGCAAGCACATCTTTTCCACTGACCTTCCCGGAATGTTCCTGTAGCTTATCAACCACCTCAACTCTCGCATCAATTCCAATTCCTGAACCACTCTTTTTTTCTTTTAAAATACTCATATTTTTTTCCTCCAAATCAATTGTTGTTTTGTTCCTTACACTTATTACTCTTATGAAATTATCCTTCGTTCATTTTTTTTTAATATTTTTTATATAACAACGAATTTTTCCGGCATAGGCACCCTCCTTATCTGCTGCACTCACAGTGTGTAATTATTTTCCTTATACATATTTCTCATCAAAAAAAATGCACCGTTCATTTTTTTCAAAAAAAAATCCCCAGCCACCACTTCTATTACATGTGCAATAGGTGGTGACCGGGGACTTACCCGATAAGCTTAATAAATCATTCATACAGCATTTCTTATCCCGCGTAACACGCGGCAGACTATTATTAACAAAAAAAGACCTTGGAATCACTTCCAAGGTCTTAAGACGTGCAGTCGGCGGGACTTGAACCCGCACCCAAGCAATATGGACTAGATCCTTAGTCTAGCGCGTATGCCAATTCCGCCACGACTGCTTATTATGTGCTTCGCTGTGTTCCAGCGACATGATGTATAATAGCATAACTTTTTTAAGAATGCAAGTACTTTTTTGAAATTTTTTCAATTTTTTTCAAAAAATATTCTTTTTCTACAAAATACACAATTTCACTCCACAGCTGCCCATCCTGCTATCATAACAATAACCATAACAATAAGCATAACACAAACCCTACAGGCACTATAGTTTTACCATCCCATGCCGGAGAATATACAAAACTATTTACAACATTTCTCATATTCATCTTGACAAATTCACACAATAGATGATATTATATAAAAGCTTCATTGAGCAGAGCTTATCTGTTCAGAATCATATATTGATATGCAGTCGTGGCGAAATTGGCACACGCGCATGATTCAGGTTCATGTGGACTTACGTCCATGAGGGTTCAACTCCCTTCGACTGCATTATTGGTCGTATCCTCAAATGCTTATAAATCAAGCATTTGGGGATTTTTTATGGTTTGAGTAATTTTTTCTGCCTAACCTCCAGGAAATATGTTGATTTTCAATCCATAAAAGCATAGGTTAGGCAGTGTGCTGATATAAAACCTACATATTTTATGTTGTATTTTTATGGATTCTGCACTATAATATTGGATGTGAGATGGGATATCGAATAAACATGATTAAAAAATAAATGTTTTTCTACAATATTTCAACATAATTGTAGCTACAATTCGCGCCCCTTGCGGGGACTGTAACTAAAACGTGCGGTGCTTCTATATATTTTGTCCGGCTACAATTCGCGCCCCCTTGCGGGGACTGTAACATTTCTGGTTTGGCATATATAGATACATCTATTCCTGCCGCTATTTGCGCCCCTTGCGGGGACTACGATGAATCTGCCTCTGTTTCTAATAAAGCATGCGATATGTACCCACTCAGATAGGCTGCTTTTTCATAATGTGCATTATCACAAGCAGCTTGTTAATCACACAGCAATAAAAAGAGCCTCCACCCACAGCCGGCATCGTGAATCCGCCAATTGCTGTAGGTAAAGGCTCTTTTATTTCGTGGACATTCACAGGACGTAGTCCAACATCTGTGCTGTTGTCTTTTGCCTGCCAATGCATATTATTCTGTTGTTATAATTATTTCCCAGGACATAGAAACGTACCGTGTCCATATCGGTTTTTATGGTTTGATTGAGTAACATTGCCAGCTCTGTCAATTGGGCGTTGTCAAGATTACATTCATATACCGATTTTTGCACCGGGCATCCCCATTTCATGCATATTCGCCTGACTTTGTCTAAACGGCTGCGCCCTTTTGCGTCCATTGTAGATATGTCATATACAACTGCTACCTTCATAAACCGACACCTCCTTATCACCTTCTGTATATCGGAATATAGCGCGTTGTCTCAACGCGCATGAGCCGGTTGAGCTGCTGTGCCTGAATAAACGGAATCAATCCGAACGGAACATTCTCATCAAAGCCGTTAATGCACGTTGTCTCTCTTTTCATTTTATTCCACTCTCTAAAGACAATATTTCGTCCTTCCTTATTCAAAAGAATTCCGTCTCCATTTTCTTCAAACATATCTGCGTTTATCTGCCTGAGATTTATCAGCTTTAGCGCGAATCTGTCCGCGACAGCCGGGCGCAGCTCCTCCATCATATCCAGCGCAAGGGACGGTTTTCCCGACCTGTCACCATGCATAAAACCAACATAGGGGTCAAGACCTGAGCTCTCAACCGCACTGATATAGTCCACCATAAGCATTGTATACACATATGACAACAGTGCATTACAGCAATCCTTCGGCGGTCGGCGGTTTCTTCCTGAAAAGTGCAGATGCTCATCGGGGACAAGAATAAATTTATCAAAAATATCATAGTATATGCGTCCCGCACTTCCCTCAATGCCACGAAGCTCATTCACATCCGTACAGTACATTGCCTTTTCGTTCATGGCTTCAAGCTTTTTTCGCGCCTTGTCAAGTTCCACGTCCGACATTCCCGCATGGTTCCACATAAACCGGCTTATCACATAAATGCAATTCTGTATTTTGCCGCTTATCATCGATGAAGCTATTCCAAGCCCTCCCTGCGTCTCAGATAAAAGATACTGCTGCTTACGCACAACCACATTTCCTTTTGTGCGACCCTCAATTCTATATCTCAGCTTGCCATTGGCTGTGAGAAAATACAGCCCCACTCCAAGCTCAGCACATTTGGTATACATACTTTCATCAAAATTGCTATTTCCAAAGACCAGTATTTTCTCAATTTCGTGAACCGGCACATGCATTATATCCGTCCCATCAGCTTCCATGAACTCAAAAGCCTGTCTGTTCACCTTCGCCTTTATGTTATCATTCGTAATATATAATGTATTCTGCAATTGTCTCATAAGCACTCTTCTCCTTTCTGCAACGATAAATCAAAACATTGTCCACATTATTACAAATCAATCCTCTATAAATTCATTTCAAATGCTCTCCTGCAAATTATCTTTTGTAACAACAACTTTTTCTTTCAAATAAAATATTCCATATCAAGTGCTACATAAGCACACATCATTCATAGTTCACCACCTCCATCTCCATTTTCTTGATTTCCTGCCAGTAAATGTGCCTGAACTCATACTCCTCCTCAAACACGCCATCCCTCACCTGTATCTTTCTGCCTGTTCTAACCCTTCCCGACACAGCCTGCATAACCGGTCTGCCATCCGCCATTTTTACCAGTTCGCTCAGCATGAGTGCCGGAAGCACCGCCGCTACCACATCACAGTTTTCCACCTGCTCCTTAAGCTGTCCCATGCTCTCAACCGTTCCGGCATAGATTTCCACCTCAAATTCACCATATAACCTTGCCAGTCCTTCCAACTGCTCTTTCGTCATTACATGCCTTGAAATCCATAATATTCTCTTCATAATTTAACTCTCCTCGTGCAATATTTCTGTTCTATACTTATTACTCATGCGTCCGCAAGCTTAATTCATTTTTTCTGCCTAACCTCCATGAAATAAGTTGTTTTTCTACTGTAAAAAAATAGGTTAGGCAGTGTGGTGATATAAAACTTAGATAATTTTGTGTTGTATTTTTATGGATTCTGCACTACAATATAAAATATGAGATGGAATATCGTGTAAAGATAACCGGAAAATAAATGCCCTTTGCACTGTATTCCGGCATAATTGTAGCTATAATTCGCGCCCCTTGCGGGGACTGTAACTGTTGTTTGCCATATCAATGCATGGGTGCTTCTCAGCTATAATTCGCGCCCCTTGCGGGGACTGTAACATGTTGTCGGCTTAGTTCCGGCTGTTGCTTCTGCTATAATTCGCGCCCCTTGCGGGGACTGTAACGTGAATCGCATCCCACATGTACACTGGCTTCCGCTACAATTCGCGCCCCTTGCGGGGACTGTAACAGATAACGTTTCAGGTAAGTGATAAGGTATTACCGCTACAATTCGCGCCCCTTGCGGGGACTGTAACAGAAGAAATTCCGCTTTACTTGGAACTTCATATGCTACAATTCGCGCCCCTTGCGGGGACTGTAACTATTTATGACGCATTATTTCCGTGTATCGCTTGGGCTACAATTCGCGCCCCTTGCGGGGACTGTAACTTATATCTGACACCCAACATTGGTAAGTACTTTAGCTACAATTCGCGCCCCTTGCGGGGACTATAACTCAATTGCATCTTCAGAACACATTCCTCTATATGCTACAATTCGCACCCCTAACGGGGACAATAACAATTCTGTCTTGGCATATATAGATACATCAATCCCTATAGCCATACATATATTTCTAAAAATGAAAACAATCTTGTAGCATGGAACAACACATGTAGCATATACGTCACATTCATATCTCAAATGAAAAAGAAAAAGCCTCTATCTATGTGTCATTTTTAACAACACGCAGATAAAGGCTTTTCGCATTTTCATATTCAATTTAATTACTTTGCAGATGTTCTGTCCTGATATTCTACAGCTTGTCCACCCGGACTGCACCCATTCCAAGGGTGGTCTTGATTCCTACTCCGGAGTACGCGGCGTAGTGCAATAGCGCTCCGGCAAGCTCTGAGTGAAAGCCTGACAGACGGTTATATATGACTATGCTGCCCTTGAATCCGGGGATTCTGTTCTTTTTAAGGCGGTAGCACGCGTCCTTTAGAATGAAATGCTCAAATTCAAGACCGGCGGCAATGCTCTTTTCTCCTTCGCCGTCCTCATCCTCAATCGGACATTCATCAATACAGCCGTTCCACGAATTGATAAGGCTGTGCACTATCGCAACGGGAGTCGGCAGGTTCACATATTGACCACGGCTCTTGAATGCGGTCGGAGTGTCGAAGGTGAGACTTATCCGTTTCCAATCTTTGCCCGCCAAGAGCAGCTCCTCAACGCTGTCAATTTTCGCAATCTTTTTGTCGATAATATCAAACACAGCACCTCCATCAAGACAACACTGCGTCATTTCGTCAAGAACAGGTGACAACTCACGGATTGCTGTGTCATTGAGCAGACTTACATTCCACAGAATCCCACCCTTATTATCTATTGTTAGATTCTGGCTCACCGGTGTGATATCGCACTGATGTACATATTCACCGAACTCTGGTGCGGCTTTCGACAGGAGCATGGCATATAGTCTGTATGCCAGCTCATTTGCCACAATGATTTCGTCGGATATTGTCATCTTCATTGTGTACTTAACAATCATAATCCCACAGCTCCTTTAATTCAGCTTTTTGCTTTTCTGAAACTGACTTCTCAGCTCGTCCTTATATTGTTTTCTGAAATTGCTCCTGCTTGAGACAAGCACATCCTTGCCGTACACCCTTCTCAGATACAAAAGTGAAACTACCGGATTGTCACCCAGAGGGAGCTCTATCATCCTGCCTTTTTTCTTATCGTCGGGAGCGTCCAATATCTCATCATAGTTCTTTAAGCCTGTGTGTTTTATATCTTCAACAGATTCACATGGTCTGCACATGTAGAAATTAAGATATTCACTGTTCAGTGCTCTCATCACGTCCCTCTCATGGCGTATTTCCACGTCCTGACGCTGTGGGCTGTCAACATTCAGAATGTCCGTGATATTCTCAGTATAGAAGATTCTATACCACCTCCACCTCGGTGTCTCATGTGTCTTGATTTTTGACACGACATCAACCGCAAGCGCAAACAGTTCATCCATGATATCTCCCGTATTATCGTGTAATATCAAAACATCCTCTACACTCCTGCCGTCTGACAAAAGCTGTGCCAACGAAACCTCTTCCCCCTCGTCATTTCCCACATTGATATCGTATGATGTCTCGTGTGACAAGTAACCTTTTTTATTACCATACAGTTTCTTGAAATAATCTTTTTCTTTCTTAGAAACCGTTTTAGACAGCAAATGTGATAAATTCCCCTCAGCCGGGTCATAGCTTTTGATACAATATACAACTGCTTCAAGATATATACTCTCTAAGATACATGTATCCCCTCCAATTCCATATCCCTTTCTTTTAAAATTTCTTTCAAATATACCACATTCACACATTGCTAAGGTGAAAATATCATTCCATAGTCTTTTCTTGCGCGCCGAATCGGTTGCCTCGTCCAGGCTGTACCACTCCTTCGCCTTTGCATCCAGCTCCTCCTCAAGTTCTTTCTTTTCCCGGGCGGAATATTTTCCATCAAACTTTCTCTCTACCATACTATTCCTCCTCATCCGATGTTATAAGCTTTAAAAACTTCTCAGGATTATCTATCTTCTTCCCGGCAAGCATTCTCACTATCTCATCCATCTGGATAAGCGCCGTCACATCGTATATCTTAGCGCTCGGAGGAGTTGTTCCTCTGTTAATCTCACCGTATACAAGACAGCCTATGGAGGTGTTCTTCTTGATTCTGTACGCATACTGAACCGCCATCATCATCGCAATAGAGTTGATTTTTGTTCCGAAGGTAAGACATGCGTATATCTCATCATCCTCGGCAACGTACTCTATCATCTTTAAAAATGCCGCGATATGTTCATCGACTGTCTGACCTGATGGGATAATAATTTTTTCTACACCATCCGGGCAATTGATTCCCTTGTTTTTGCACACCTCATTCACCTGACTGCACAAAAGATTATAATTATCCTGTGCATACTCAGGATTGGATATCACTGCGTATACCTTGATGGTCTCGCCTTCCTCCGCATAGCCGTTTATAACCGGAACAATCGGATAGTTGGTATCCATATCCAGCTTAAGAAGCGAATTGCCGACAGGCTGGTACCGATAAGCAGCCAGACCTTCTTTACCGATAAATTTCTGAAGCGACACAAATGTAAAAAATTTTTTCATAATTTCAATATCACCTTTCTGTTATTTTTTGCGTTCACGGTATTCCTTTACTGTCTTAAATATTTTCTCTTTGCCCTTACCGTACTGTTCAGGCGGCATATATGATGTATCGATATAATTTGCTCCGAATATCCTATGCATGTACATAAAATCTTTTATCCTTTCCTCATTATCTATGCTCACAGTTCTTCCGGTCTTTATAATATCTGATACATATTTCTTATAGCGCTCAATGTAATCTCCTATTTTCCCTGTTGTGTCATTATACGGATTGTCTGTGAGTGTACTGATTCCATACAGCTTTCCCGCGTCAAGCTCTGACAGACTGTCAAGCTTCACAGACACGCAGCCATATCCGAACGGCTTTCCCTTTCCAATCCCCTGATAACAGCCATTGTCAAGCTGCAGCGCCCACAGCAGGAGCCCTAACTCATCCTCGCTGAGGTTCTTGAATTTGACAGTGCCATGGAACACCGTCTCCTTCGGCAAGGGCTTTATTATGGTTGGGATATTCTCATTCTTCTGGTCTATCTCTGGAACCTTCTCAGCTCCGTACCAGTACTGCTTATAGCCCCTCAGCTCTATCTCATCCTCCAGATAGTTCTCATTGTGTTCCCCATCTCTTTTCAGATAGATTGGATAATAGCTTGCCCGCGGCTGTCCCTGTATAAGCTTGACTCCCGGCATTTCCTCAGCCTTGCCATCGGCTTCGGCTCCTAAGAAGCTCAGCCTTGATTTGTATGAAAAATCATCGCCTGTAAAACCGAACATTGAATATACATAATCGATGACCTTCTTCTTAGAGGCATTAAGCTTCTTATGTATCGGCGGCAGTCCATCCTCAACACTCTGCTTTCCCGGAATCCTCAGATACAGCGTCATTCCGATGTAGAAATGTCCTCTGTAGTTAAGATAAAATACGGGCTTACATTCACCCTCCTCAGGCAGCTCCCAGAATGATGTATCACCGTCATCCCTAATGCCTTTCAGGGCATTCACCCTGAACTCATAATCAGCCCTATAGCTTTCTATATCCTCCTTAGGAACCTTCCTTCCTCTCTCCTTACCCTTCGGAGTGAACACATAAAGACAATGCGGCTTTTCTTTACTGAGCGGTCTGCCGGTAGAAAACATAATTCCGCGTTTCATGTATGGTTTTTTCTGTGCCTCCTCATCGGTTATCTCGTCGACAAGTCCATACCTGACCGTATAGTATACATTCCTATATTCCGCATAAGGAATGTCCGGGTTTCCTTTGTTCATCCTTATCAGGGCTGCATTTTTTCTTTTCAATCTGTAATATCCACTCTCAGAATCAGTGATATAGTATTCACCATTCTTACATTCGATATATCCAGCCTTGACATCGCGCGGAACAGACACCTTACTGTTCCTGTCATATACTGTTCCAAGCATTTCCTTATATTTTTCAGCAACTGCTCTATCGCTTCGCGCCACATCCCTTAAGAAAAAGCGTTCATCCTCTATATCCTCGCCATCCCTTATAAGTCCATACCCCAGTATATGTACATTCTCCCTTATAAGTCCTCTCACTGTTGAGCCGGGTATCTCGTAATTGCCTGCGATATTTTTATAGAAATGCTGTGTCTTTATACCTTCCTTCTGTCCGGCATGTGGTGCCTCCGTCTCCCCGCCGACAAACACAGGTGTCTTAGCCGTAAATGTATAATGAATCTCACCTGTCTTTAAATCCGTGGCAATACAGTTATGCTTCGGAAGTTCATCGACATCGCTGTATCGTTCTATCACGGTATCGGCAAACTCAATGAAATTATATGGAGCATGCAATTCGTCCGCCTTATTATAGCCCTGAAAGCTCTTATTTGAAAAACCACGTCCCGAACCGTCTCTTCTACGAACATTATCATTTTTATCATTTGCATTATGCTTAGCAAAGCCGCGGTTATTATTATCATTATACCATCCCATACTTAAACACCACCTTCCATGCCCGACATTCTCAGGGTCTTTACATAGTATTGTCCGTCCTCATCAGTACCCAGTATCTGTCTGACTACCAGCTTTCCTCTGTCACCGTCAATATCATATTTTCTCACAAGATACTTTTCATCCGCTTCCTCATACAGCTTCACTGCCCTGAGCATTCCGTCCGCATTTATGAATCTTATCTCCTCCTTCTCATCAAAGAAATGTGCCTCCATCAGCTCTTTGTCCGGAACGAAGTCCTGTGGTGTCTTTCCCCTGTACACATCGCTCAGTCTGTATATAAACGCGTAAGGCTTGCCAAGCGCTTCCGCCAATGCTGTACCATTATTTTCATACTCTTTTACCATCATCACACCTCCAACGAATCCATCCACTGTTTAAACATTCCGTCCTTATCGTCACAGCTTATATTGCGGTTCTCATCAAAATACATCGTTCCACTGCGTGTTCCATCAGATACCTCAACTGCCGCCACCTTCACATAGCCTCTGCCTATGGACTGACCGCCGCCAAGGTTATACAGTCCAAGCCCTAGGTCTCTCAGCGCATACAGCATCAAAAGATACATACGTTTTTTCTCTGCCGCGCTCTCATCGTCCGCATCCCCCGGCATGCTTATGCTTATCTGTGCTGCGGCGGATACCGGCTCCTCGTTTATAAGCGCCTTTTCTATGACACCGCCTGTAAATTTATTGATTCGGATTCTTGTACAACACTTGGAGTTGACATTCTCATTGTACCTTACCCTCACCTCATCGAATAATACCAGACCCTTTTTTCCGTCACCGGTCTCTGTTCCGAACATTTCGTCCGGCAGTCTGCCTATGTTCTCTATGGATTTATTCTTTTCAAGCCAGTCTGCAATTATCTGAACCCTGTTTCTTATAACACCCTTGATGGAGGTTCCTGGAATTATGACGTACCTGACCTTTTTCCTTGTCTTTTCGTCATACTCATCCTCGATAATGTTCTGCTGTACCACATTCTGCTGCGTGTCCGCCGTATATTTTTTCTCAAAATCAAATGTCGCAAACTTGATGAGAAATTCGGGAATCTCGCATTTGATATTGAAATTTACCCCGCTGTGCGCCGAAGCTGTCGCAGCCTTGGCTAAATCAAGCTTCCTGCCGTTGTACTCATCCTTAAGCCATGCCCTGCGCTCACTCTCATCCTTCATATGGTAAACCTGCTTAAAGACCTCAAGCTTTACCCTGCCATACCCGGATGTCTTATATGCGCCAAGCCTTATAATTCCATTGTCCATCGCGGCAAGTATTTTCTCCACCGCCTCCGCGTCGCTCTCCATATCGCGCTCCGTTCCCAGATAGGTGATTGAAAACTTAAATATGCTGCCCGCGCCTACGTGCCTCACATCAAATTTCGCTCCCTTGAGCGCGCTTCCCGACTTACCGTCTATGCGCAGTCTTGTCCTGAACTGCACCGGTGAAGTATCCTCAAAGACACCTTCCGATATAATCAGCCGCCCCTCCTTTTCGTTGGAGCCGAACAAGCCTTCGCAGACCTTCGCGCAGTTCACACCGGCATAGGCACGCATTGCTCCGGCAAGTGAGCTTCCCTGAATAATGGCTCTTCCGTCCGAACCGACAAGAATCTCATCCGTCCGGGCGCCGCTGTCACTGGTATGTAAAGGTGATACACATTTCGCTTCTATCTTATATATTATTGCATTGTCAAACAGTGCCATATCCTACACCTCCGTATCAATTTTTCTGCTATAGTCGAACAGTTCACACAGCAGCTTAAGACGCTCCACATCATCGGCCTTCGCAAGCTTGTCATCCGCTCCGCCGTCAAGCACGTTCATACAGATTTTTTTGATTCGGGAGTACTTCTGCTTATCCTGCTGCCTGTCATCAGCCTTCTTTAGGAATCTTTCAATCTCCTCCCTGCACTTTTCGGATGTGAGGCCACTATTATTGATTCTTCCGATCATTCCCTCCAAAAGTGCCTGCAGCCCGCCTATCTGGCTGGCGGATGGTCCCCCGGAAGGAGCAATAAGCTCTTTCTGTGCTGTATCCATTATCCAGACACAGCGGTTCCTTCTTATCTGTGCCCGGTCGACAGGCTTCCTGCCATGTCCACCCTCCGTCGATTCTGTGGCGGTATACTTTTCCTTGCCTGTTATGCTCTCAAAAATATCTTTTCTTATAAAAAGAATGTTGCCGAAGCCCTCCGCCCTTCTCGCACCGATTCCGCTCTGCTCCAGCTTGCGCAGATTGTGCACCGCTGGCACTTCATCCATGCTGAGCTTGAATATGCTTCCCATATCATACATTCTGACAAGCGGGAGACTACAGCCCCATGTCACATTGTAACCACCGTATTCGGACACCGATGTACTGCACAGCTCAATTTGCAGCTTCTCAGGTGCTTTAAGCTCCAACATCTCACCTATTTTCTTACAGTCCAGACCGACCGGTTCCCCGGCATCATTCATCATTGTGAAAGGTGACAATGCAAGCATATATATCGTGCTGTCCGCCATATCGCCCTCCCTGTATCCGTAGCAATCCATCCATGCAGGCTGTTCACACTGCTTCACCGTCACGCTGCATCTTCCGTAGCCCTCGTACCTGTCGGCTCCTAACCATACCGTTCCGCCAAGCACATCCGCTATCCTCCGTGCAAGCTCATTGTCCCGAGTGCATATATAACCCTCAAATTCCTGCCCTGCTTCGATGTACTGGTTCTGGAACATCATTTTGTCATCGTCCGTATTTCTGCCGGCTTTTTTGATTCTCGCAGCCTGTCCTGTCTCCACAGTCGAATATGTAATTCTGCCATCCTTTAACGTAACCACGTCACCCAGAGCGGCTCTCTTGACACCGGGTGACAGCTTACCTTCATTAGCCAGAACCGTCTGGAAGTCTGAACCGTCCTTATTCTCATAAAATCCTTTTATCGGAGGAAGTGAAACTCCATCTAAATATAAAAGGGCATCAAAGAATCTTGTGTCATCCGACAGAAGCTGCGTCTTATGCTCCTCAAACCATTCCGGCTCAGCCTGTGAGAGCTTTCCCATGACCATTCCTCTTATCGCCGAACCCTTTATGTACCTGTCCGTGCAGTATGTGTTCATAAAGGAGCGCTGCTTATTGGTCATTATCAGCGGGCTCTCAAGCTTTATACGGTAATATATCGTGTTGGTATCAAGCTTGACACCACCTGACACAGCCGTCTCCTCCTCGTAATCTATCCTGACATGTCCGAACCCTCTGTTTCTCAATGTGCCTACCCACTTGATACCGTCAAGGGCCTCCTCTATAAACTCCACATCCGCCTTGTGGCACTCTATCGTACCGGAAAACACATAACCTGCCTTCACGCACTCCGCAAGCCTGAGACTTCCGTCGCGCGCAATGCCGTTGCCGCCGATGGCTGTGAAGGTTCTCTCCACAAAGCAGTCCTCCGGCATTGTTTTTCTGTCACCGATAACCGCCGCCGTAAAGTTAAGCCTGTGCTCATCCATTGCGCCGCCTCTGTCCTCAGTTCCGAACAGCGACATTACCTTATCGCGTCCTAAGCCATTCCAGTCCGCTATATTCGCAGCACTCTCCCTCAAGAGTCCCTTCATCGTGGAGCCCTTAAGCATAGGATATCCTTCCCTGTCACGGAACACCGAAATATCCGTTCCTCCCGGCACACTGTAGCCTGAACCGAATATTGTGTCCGACAGCAGCCGCATATTGTACTTAATAGTCCTTCTCTCACTCATCCTATCTGCCCTCCTCCAAAAAGTAACAGTTATCCATAGCCTCCACAGCGTCAAAAATCAATGAATGTCTCACACTCACAGCGTCCTTTGCCCTGCTCCGCGCTATCTCCCTAAACAGCACTCCGTCCTTGCCTGTGATATTTTTCATCATATTTTTCATCATATTCTTCTTTATATAATACTCCGTCTCGATTTCACCCTGCTTTATCGCATTTCTCAACTCCTTCAACTTACTTCTTGAGATATTGTCATTGTTCTTCTGAAAGCTTAAGCAGGTCTGCTTAAAGTAATCGTATGTCAACTCCTTTTCAACCCTTTCATTATCCGGATTGATTACAACCAGCGGTCTGAGCACCATATCCGCCCCATCATCCGTTATGTAAGCCTCCCTGATTTCAGAAAGCTTCTCCTTCAGCTGGCCGTACTCTATATGCCAGTCGATGAGCGAATACTTTCCCGACACATCAAGCTCAACACCACTCTTTTTGGCGCTGCCGCACAGGTGTTCGGACATGTTATAGGCCATGTGGAACGGATATTTTCTGTGCACTATAGCAACTCCGGCGCATGCGGAATACCGCTTCCCATCCTCCTTATTGACCTTCGTGCTTAGCTTTTCAAGAAAGATTCTTGCACATTCAAGCCCGATATTTCCCGCTGTCACGAAGCAGACATCATCACCCGCAAGGACAACCGGTCTTACCGGAAGTATTCTAAGACCTCGCTCCGAAGGGTCCCTGTCCGAACCAAGCCTCAGCTTGTCGCCGTACACTCTGTATATCTCCTGTGTCATCTCAGAGAATGCCTCCTCGAACTGCGACTGTATGCTCTCGCTGAAATTTCTCAGCTTCACTTTGAGCTTGTCAAAATCATCTTCGCTCTTGTATATGTTCTGCACCCTCGTACCCATCGCATTTCCGTCGACATGCACAACGGCAAGGAAATTGTCCTTCACGGATTTGTATGCATACTCATCATCCGCAAAGCTCAGCTTGTCAAAATCCTTCGGAAATACACAGCCCTCCAGCGCCGCCACCATATCAGGGTATTCTCTTCTGATTTTCCCAAGCTCCGCACTCTCAACATCCGTATTTTCCTGTGTCCCGCCAAAGTTAAGCCTTCTTATGCTCTCCCATCTTACCGACTTCTTCTTTTCAAGCTCCTGTGTCAGTCTTAAGAAAGCTTCCGATGCCGTTTCCTTTTCATTTTCCTTTTCATTTTTCTTTTCATTTTCCTTTTCATTTTTCTTTTCCTTAGCCTGGTCATCATACTCAATGCCCTTTGCAAATATCTCCAGCCCCGGATAATTTTTCAGTACATACAGGGTTATCACGCTGGCAAACCTATCGGCACTCTCCTTGTCCGGATATTCCACTATCGTATGCCCGCCTCCCGCATACACATAATTATCTGTCTCGTTATAGCTGCCCTTCGCCACAGTCTTGAAAAATTCATTGCTTGTGACGTACGCTATATCCCGCGAACGGTTTACATTCTCAATAAGCTTCTTCTCCGAAAAAATATAATCCTGCTTACGCGATACCTCCAAAATCATCAAATATCTTTTCATATCCATCCTCCGTTTCCCTGTTATTGTTTGTCATAAAATTCATCCAGCCCGGTCTCCATGCACTCTGCGTACCTGTTCTCCGGTTCCTTCGCAGTTATATCCCGAGCAATATCGACGAACAGACTTATCGCCCTGTTAATGCACCCAAGTGACAGCCTGTTGCCCTTTTCAGAGGCATGGTTCGCATTATTTCTCTCATTTTTGAGCGCCTCATGCAGCTTGATAAATGTCTGTATCTCCCTTATATCCGCCCTGCTCACTCTCTCAAGCTCAACCACATTGTTGCAAGGTTTCTTGTTCACATTCTGTGTTATCGTAAATGAATCTCCTTTGATGTAGCACACCGAATCGTATCTGTAGAAACCTTCCGGAACCAGCTCCGGCTTCAGCAAATCCTTTATGTCGCATAGCTGTGCATAACTTCGCCAGAAATTCTTATCCTTCTCCTCGTCGCACCTCTCTGCCTCCGCCGCATAGCTTCTGTACTTGATATATGTATCTATAAATTCCTCATCCGGCATGGCTGTGTCATCCGCACCGGTCTCATCAAGCTTCTTTTTTAGCTGTGAAAGCACTTCGCTGTAATCGCTCTTGGTGCATGGAATATCGGTATACTCATATACGCTTTTAGCCTGTGCCTTATCCTTGAAGCTGTCAAAAATTATGTCATGCATGTCCTGATTATACGCTTTTTCTTTGTGTTTCTTACTATTTTTATCGAATTTATTATTAAGCATATAAATTACCACAGCCTCAAGAACTTTTTTATATACGCCTTCCCAGCCGCCAAGCAGACCAAGTTTAACTGAATTGTCCATATATTTCTGTTTAAATTTAGGAAGCGTATCAGCCTCTCCAATACTCTTCATGGCTCCGCCGTCACATTCCTCAAGGTATTTTTTCAACAGCACAGGGTTCTTTTTATCTTTTTCATGGGACTCTATTATGTTGCACAGCAATTCAACCTTCAATTTTTCCCTTATCGGTTTCAAATAACTTTCGGCAGCCTTGTAGTACATTACGCGCTCATAATTCGTTTCATAATCCAGAATCTTAACATTATCCACAAAGTCGGCATCGTTGTTGGTCATCCTGATTATATTCCGGCAGAAAAATTTCGGAATCTTGTCCTCTATGTATGTGAGCGCCTGCTGCGTGAAGCCCTTACGCGCACACCATTCGATTGAGTCTATCACATTCCTGTCATCTCTAAGCAGAACGCCATAGTCATTCTCAATCTCCTTGACCAGTATGTTAAAATATGGGGTTTCATACGTCTTTCCCTGTGCTATCTCCGCGGCAAGCTTCTGTAACGCCGCGTCCATCTGCGCTGAGTTGCATATCTGAATCGCATCCGCAACTCCCTTAATGCAGGCTGCAAGCTGCCTCTCATTCACACATTCATTTCCGGTCTGCTCACTTATCTTGTCTATGTATTTTATAAGCTGCTCTGCCTTCCCGTAATCGATAAACGCTTTCATGCCTGCGACAAGGTCATTGATGTAATACTGCGACGTGGCATCATAAATCTCATTTGCGGTATTCGTTATATAATAATTGATGGCGTATCTGTTCTTGTATTCAATCTGCTCGCTCTGCGTTGTGTAAACGGTCATCGTCACAATGGCATTGATTATGTTGGTTATTGCACGCCCTCCACCTTGCGTATCAATATAGACGTTCACCTTATACTTTCCATCCATTCTGAGCTCTCCGATAACCTCCGCTATCGTGCCAGCGTCAATCTCCTTATTGGAGCCGCCCCCTCCGCTCATCCTGATTGCAATTATTTCCGGCTTCTGTGCCACATCCACATGCTGTATATCCTCAAGCTTTCCCTCCGCGCACAGTTTTTCATAATTGCAGGTCTTGATGTACTGCTGTATCTCATTCCTTTTTTCTTCCATATGTCTTTGCAGCTCATCCGCGCCCTCATTTTCCGGACATACAGCGCTAAGCCTGCCTTTTATGGCTTTTATTATTTCATCTGTGTTCTGTGCCTCATTTCCAAGCACTGTTTCCTTTATAAGCTGCCTTATAAAATCCGGAATATTCTTCCGGGCGTTTTCTTCTATCTCCGCTTTCGCACTGCCATTATATGTATATGATGAATCACCGGTGCCGTCCGTATTCAGGTAATTCATAATCTCATATCTGTACTGTTCAAGTGACGCGGCAGCTTCGTCTGTGTGCATGGCTATTATCCTGTCAACCTCTTTTCCTTCCTCCTTAAGCCGCCTGATGATAAGCTCCGTACCCGGTGTCATTGAGTTCATCGCCGAAAAACCCCAGTTCCCGCCCTTCGCCGCAAACCGGTAATATGACACTAAATTTTTGCCACCATTGGCACTTAGATTTAACAAAATCACATTCTTCTCTTCAAGCCCATTCATTTTCCTTTGCATACCATTCCTCCTGCCACATTGAGTTTACTTTTGACATTATTATAACGCATGTTTTTGTGAAAATCATCATGTTTTTATATATTATTCAAATAATTTTCTCAATACATCCAATTTTGTTAGAATATATTTATGTCACAATCCTCTGCATTAAATCCTGTCATACATATATCTCTGCCGTTTTAAAGCGCTATTCATTTTTTTGAAAAAAAACATTGATATTTTTTTAATTGTGCTATAATTCCATTGAAAGTTATCCGCCACCGGGCGATGACGGACAACGATTCATATAATATCCGCCCGGAATCGAGGCATATCATGGCAAATATTATCTACGATGCAAGAAAAATCAAACTTATGGAAGCGGTCAAGGAGCTTTCTGACCTTGTAGGAAACAGTGACGAATGGTTCAACTCATTCTGGTCACTTGTCATGGAAAATGAGAATATTTATGAGGAGCTGCTCTACTATATAGATCATCATGACCTGCTGTGCAGCTACACTATTGAGAACTATTCAATTGTAGACCTGTTCGTATGGCAGATGTCGAACTATGACCTTCTGCATGACACAGGCAAGAATGACGCCTCATGCTGTAAGGAGGCTATGGTTCTGTTTGCATTTGAGGCTATGGCGAAGATGGCGAAGGAGCCTGAAAAATATAAGAAGCGCATACAGTCGGATATGCGGCTGGATAAATAAGATTACCGGCTGGTGAAGTGGGACACTGGGGTCAGGTACAGTGTCCCACAGGGCAGGACACTGGGATGGGACATGGGTGTCCGGTGGGACACGGGGTCAGGTACAGTGTCCCAAAAGGCGGGGACACATGTACCTGACCCCATGTCCCACCTGTGCTCCGTTTACCTTGGCATAGGCATAGGAAGGAAAAAGTACAATGCAAGCGCTGCAATCAGAACCACAACCACAACTGCTGCTATAGCAATGTACAGCTTAAGATGGCTCTTTTCCTTTACTACAGGTTTTTCATATTCAACATCCACGCCTATCGACATTCTATCTATGTAATTCCTATCCCATAATTCAACACCTGCTGCATCACCGGCTTTCTTGGCAGATGTGGAAAATGAGCTGTTGGTCATAAACACAAGCACGTCCACACCCGGCTTCTTCGCTGCGTTTATGAACTCCTCCATAACGGAACCGTTTATTGCATCTATATCATACCTGCATGCAAACGCATAAGTCTTTCCATCCTTCTTGCCTGTCATGCTGACTATACTATCCTCAGCATTTTTCTTCATATCTTTATAACCAAGAGCATTTAAAAGCTTGTACATCATATCCATATAGTTGTTCTTATCATGTATTATCATCGTGCATTCCCTTCCTTTGATTTCCTTTGGCATACTCTTTATTTCATTTCAACCGCTTTACATTTATATTATACACTATTCTGTCACTGTGACAACGTAAATTTTATTGACATTGAACCAAGAATATACTACACTATTTTATATAAATCAGCAGTTTTTTCAGACAGTTGGTATTATTCAAAGAAAACATATCCGTTACATCAGACATGACCTTCTACGAACCATATCAACCTCCCAGGAAACTGTACATAATTTTTAAGAATGGGGATTAAATATGGATAACAGTATATCAGGCAGTGTTGTGACGTATGCTGCCGGTGAACGTCTCACTACCCGTGGCAATGATGTGGATGAAATCTACATTATCCTCAAGGGCAGAATCAGGTGCATGACAACCTATGGTACATATTATCTTGGTCCCGGCTCAGCAGCCGGCTTAACCGACTGTTATTACGGAATGTATGTGTTTAATTATTTCGCAGATGAAGACACCATGGTGAAAAGATACACCGTCTCTTCCTCCACAGACATAACGCGTGTGCTGAATGATCAGGCAGACAATATCAGTATATTTGCCATAATGCATTCCAGGCATATTGCCGATATAATCAAGACATATCTTGAGCTGACCATGAAATGTCGCGATGTCGATGCAGAGTACCGCCCGGATTCCCGTATTTCCCGTTGGGAATTAGACAAATTCAACGCGCTCTCCTCCATATCGAATAAGACTGCGGTCGAATTTTACAAAGCCAGTCTACCGGTTACTATAGGCTCAATTTACGATGGCGTACGTTTCCTGTCAACCATCAATGATGCATGTTCACAGATGGCAGACCGTCTGGAAATCAATGTCGACTATGTTGAACCGGAGCCGGAGGATGATTTTATCATGGCGATTGAGGATACCCCTGCCGCATTAACCGATACAGGTGAGGATTTTGATGAAGAATTTGCATGGTCCCAGCTTGAGAAATCACTTCCGCGTATTCTCGCTTACTCCGAAATAGAGGCTGAAGACGCTGAACGCTTCACTCAGCTTATGGAAAGTTACAGAATACCGAAGCAGCAGACATCACCCTCAGACGAAGCAAGGCAGCTCCGCCGCGAGATTTCCAAGCTGTATTACAAGATATATTATCTTGTATTTTGCAAGGCGGTCAACAGTCTTACCACACCCCCTATTATATCCATGTTTTTGAATTTCGGATACATGGACGAGAATCTTCTGTCAAGAGAGAACTCACTTGACCTTTACAGATTATCTCTCATAGTGGAAAAAGAGTGTAACGGAAAGGGCGTCTATACAATCTATTCATGGCTAAGAGAGATTTTATGGGGTGATAAGGAACCGTCCAAGAACTCCATGGATATGGATTACACTGAGACAATCAATACAAACAAGCGCATGGGAAAGCTTTCAGCCAAGGATGCTGAGGCTGCTCTTGCTGACAATGATGCCAAGGTCCGCTTTGAAATCGAGAACATGTTCACATCCGCTAACAGAGTAGTCCACGGCAGAAGCAGCAATTTCTGCCCTGTTCTCACGGAAAACGGAATCACAAGAAGCTTCAGTGCCTCAATTGTCACCGCCGAAAAGATAATCTCCTCAATAGATGCCATTCGAAGAAAGGACTTCTCAGCCTTCTATCGTGAGATTATTTATCAGAATAAGGAAAGTGAGATTGACCGTGAATTTATTATGTCTGAGGTCCTCCCTAATGTAATCCTTATGCCTGTTGCGGGCAATGAAGGTCTTATGTGGCAGGAGATTGAGGGCAGATTAAAGGATACACCTGCACGATTTATCCTTCCGATATTCCCTACAATCAATGTATCCAACATTCTTACCTGCGTAACAGGACGTTTCCGTTGGGAAATGTGCAAGCGTTCGCATGGTGTATACTGGAACAACATTTCAGAGCCATCATTGACGGCTGAATACTGCGACTATATCCAGTTTTATAAAAAGAACCGCGATTTGCCGGAAGCTGCCAAGGCAAAAATCAAGTCTACTCTCACTTCCTGCCGTAACAATTATCGTGAAGTATTTGTGCACGACTATGAGACATGGATGATTTATGAGTCTCTCGGCTCCTTCAGATTAAATAAAATTGCGCGGCATATACTCTTTACCTACTGCCCATTTTCAAAGGAATTCCGTGACCGGCTGTCGGATAACCCTATGGTCAAGGAGCTGTTTTCCGGCGGCAACAAGACGTTCATGACGAAGTTAAAGCACATTGATCTTGTCATCTCGCAGCTGGAGCGAAAAAACCTTCCTGTTCCTAAGGAGCTTGTTGATTACAAGAATTTCCTGCAAATGTAAATCTTGTACTGCAATAACAATTCTATGCAATTAACATTAGAATAACATCAGAAAGCCCGCCGTTAAGGCGGGCTTTCTATTTAACAACATATTGTGCAGAAATAAAATTTTTATTTAAACTAAGGTAATATATAAGATGTTGGGGTCAAAACATGCCAACTTAATTTACAAGTGTATAACGTATTATATTTATGCATATCAGCTCCGTTGTACGAAGCAAGGTGTTCCAAGAACATCTAAGCTTCTTCCAAAAGTCGTGATATGCATAAGTATAATACGTTATACATGCTAAGTTTATAGCACATGTTTTGACCCCAACATCATATATAAACCTCTATGAATTTATCAAAAGCATAATATAATTCAAAAAAGCAGGATACATAACATATCCTGCTCCAAAATAAGCTCCCCGAGTAGGGCTCGAACCTACAACCCCACGGTTAACAGCCGTGTGCTCTACCATTGAGCTATCGAGGAATACCTGTTAAGCTGTTCCCTTAACTGAAATCAATTATACATCCATCCTCCGGATTTTGCAATAGGGAATTTTATAAAATGTGTATTTTTTTTACAAAATTTAAAATATTATGCCTGTCCCCTACGTCATATAGCAAAAACAGCCTCAGAAACATATATGTTCCCAAGACTGTCTTATAAAATCATGTAATTATGGACAATTACTTAAGGTTAGCCTTAGCAACCTCTGCTAACTGTGTGAAAGCAGCAGCATCGTTAACAGCTAACTCAGCTAACATCTTTCTGTTCATTGTAACGCCTGCGTTCTTAAGACCGAACATGAACTTGCTGTATGAAAGTCCGTTCATTCTTGCTGCAGCATTGATTCTGGCAATCCATAACTGTCTGAACTGTCTCTTCTTCTGCTTTCTTCCTGCGTAAGCTGTTGTAAGAGCTCTCATAACAGACTGCTTAGCAACTCTGTACTGCTTAGATCTTGCTCCTCTGTAACCCTTAGCTAACTTTAATACTCTATTGTGCTTCTTCTTTGCGTTTAATCCGCCTTTAATTCTTGCCATTTTGAATTATTCCTCCTAAATTTCTATTCTGAGCACGTACCGATAATCTCGGCAATGCACCGCATATCTTATAAAATTCTACCCGATTCGACTCTATCTTAGAGGTATGGTAAAATCTTCTTCATTGCCTTAAGATTTGTATGGTCAACTAAAGTAGCCTTTCTGAGATTTCTCTTTCTCTTTGTGCTCTTCTTAGTAAGGATATGGCTCTTGTAAGCCTTCATTCTCTTTAACTGTCCTGAACCTGTCTTCTTAAAACGCTTTGCTGCTGCCCTACTTGTCTTTATTTTTGGCATGATGTAAATCCTCCTTAAATATTGTATTCTAGCGCTTCTGTGCTAAAACCAGTGTCATGCTTCTGCCTTCTACCTTGGCGGGTTTCTCAACAACTGCTACTTCCTCAAGTATCTTAGCGAAGTCATCAAGAATATGCTTGCTGCTCGCCATATGAGCCATCTCACGACCTCTGAACCTTAAGGTTACCTTAACCTTATTGCCCTTCTCTAAGAACTTCTTGGCTGCACTAACCTTGGTGTTAAGATCATTGTCCTCGATGTTCGGAGATAAGCGAACCTCCTTAATCTCGATAACCTTCTGCTTCTTCTTGGCTTCCTTCTCTTTTCTTGCAAGCTCATACTTGTACTTGCCGTAATCGATAATCTTACATACCGGCGGCTTAGCTGTAGGAGCTATCTTCACAAGATCAAGCTCTGCCTCCTGAGCCAGCTTATATGCTTCCTTGGCAGACATGATGCCAATAAGTTCGCCATTTTCACCAATCAGACGTACTTCTCTGTCTCTGATCTGTTCGTTAATCATTAAGTCGCTAATTGTAGTGCACCTCCATCATATTTTCGCAAAAAAAATGCAGATAGAAAACCATCCGCATACTCAACGCTTAAGGGCACACCAGTCAGCAGCCCGTCAAAGCTTGGAATATTAACCCGAGTCACATATATGTGCTGAGGTGAGAGCGGATACTCTTCTTTATTTTCACAACAGTGGTATATTAACACACCCTCTTTGTAATGTCAATATATTTTTTACTTTATTTTACCGGAAAATACTTGCGGCTTCACACCTGATTCCCCCGACATCCCCTGGACAGCAAAAAACGGCTTCACACATGCTTTCTTATATGGCCATGTGTAAAGCCGTTACCGCTATCCTGCTATTCTGCTATCAGCACTTTTTTCCCTTCAAATGCGAATCCGTAGTGCCGTATTCTCTCTTTTTCTATGCCCCTTGCAATAAGCTCCGCGTCATAGTTCTTCTCCTCTATCTGCCTGAGCGCGGACTGTGCAGTGTCCTCAAGTGTGCTTTCATCATAGGAATCATACACTTTGAATTCCAGTATAATTGCATTGTATTTTCTGTCATCACCCTTCGGCACAAGCATGACATCATATCTTCCGTATCCGCTCTCACGGTTGGATTTTATCTCATATATGTCGCGCAGTTCAACCAACAGTCCCAGCACAAAGCCATGGAAGAAACGCTCCGGCTGTGACCTCTCCGACGGCTGTGTCCCCACGTCAAAATAGCTGAATGTTGACATTGCAACATCATTCATGTATATGTTCATTTCACGCAGCCTGCCCTTAAGCAGCGCCTGCACAAATTCGCCATAGTTGGAGCTGTCACTGTTAAACCACCCCTTGAACATATTCGAGAACATGCTAACCGTCTCAAGATTGGTTATCGACAGATGATACCAAGGCTCCAACAGCTCACCCTTATACTCAACCTTATCGGGCTTTAAGTAGCCGCTTGCCATAAGAAGGCTCCATATAGCATTCTTATTTTTCCCCAACTGGCTGAACACTATCTGCTCATCAAAGTTCACAACTATCTCCCTGCCGCTTATCAGGTCCTCCATCATCTGCTTGATATCCGGCGGTGCTGTCTGTATGAGCCGGCTCACAAGACCATTGGAGCTTGTCGATGCCCAGTATGGTCTTAATTTCTTCTCTTTCAGGAAGTTAGTGATTGACCATGGGTTATATATGTCCCTGTGCTCCCCGAAAACGAACCCGTCATACCATCTCTTGACATCGTCCCTGCGCTCTCCAAGCCCCATATCATCAAGTGACTTAAAGACCTCCTCCTGTGTAAAACCGAAGGCTGTGCTGTACCTGTCGGAGGTCGTTGTCACAACCGCAAGATTGTTAAGGTCTGAAAATATTGATTCCTTGGAAACCCTTGTTATGCCTGTCATCACGGCACGCTCAAGGTATGGGTTCGTCTTGAATGTCGCATTAAAAAGACTTCTCATAAATGCCGTAAACTTATCCCAGTAGCCATGAATGTACGCTTCCTGCATAGGCGTATCATATTCATCAAGAAAAATCAGTACTTTTTTTCCATAATATTGATATAAATGTGAGGACAGGAGCTTGAGCGCATCCTGTGCCATAACATCACTCATATCATAGTTTATCATTCTGTACTGCTGCTTCTGTGTCTCTGTCATCACATCAGTATCATATAACCGGTCATACTGTGAAAACAAATCAACTATATTTCTCTTAACCTTCGCAACAGCGTCAATATAATCAGTCTGCTTCACATCCGCAAAGCTCAGAAATATCACAGGATACGTCCCCTGTAACTGCCTGTACTTCTCATCCTCCCACACAGACAAGCCCTCAAACAAATCCCCACGGTCAGCATATCGGTTAGAGAAAAAACAGTTGAGCATGCTCATATTGAGTGTCTTTCCGAAACGGCGCGGGCGGGTTATGAGCGTAACAGCATCGCCTGAGCTCCACCACTCCTTTATCAGACCTGTCTTGTCGATATAAAAATATTTATTCTCCCTTATATCATCAAAACCCTGATTACCTATACTTACAGTATTATATCCCATAACCGCATGCCCTCCATATATCATATATGATATATCATATGTCAATGATATTCTCAATCCGCTTCCTGCCCATCGTGCACTATATTCAATATGTTATCACAATGTATCATCTTTAGCAACATAATATACAGGTAATATTTTGTTTCAATATAGTTCCAAAAAATGATTTTTCAACAATCCTGTCATATTCGCCTGCTTTTTGTCATCAATTTCTTTATCATGAAGGTAACTTTTACCTTATCAGAATCAAGCAGTAAAAAATCAATCTTCCCATTATTATTTTCGACTATTTCACATATATTCAGCAAACCATATCCATGCCCGTCTTTATTATTTTCAGGTATCAAATCTTCAAATTCGGAACAATCTGTCGTCTTTATGGTATTAATAAACTCTCCGTAAATCTCAGTATCGGAACAGTTAAGAAATATACTTATATAAGGTTTTTCACTCAACATTGCCGCCGCAATCGCATTATCCAATAAATTTACCAACAGACAATATAATTCAACATCATCAACGCCATCTATTTTTCCACAGACAAAACATTTTACATCAACACCATTTGATTGACAGAACTCAATCTTTGAATTCAAAAGTGAGTTTATCACGGAATGATTAGAATATAACCGATACGAAAAATATGTGCTGCATTTTTCTTCCAGTTTACATACATATTCCCTGGCTTCATCGTACCGGTTATTTTCTATTAAGTCCTTGATAAGTCTTACATTCTTTTTTAAATCATGATTTCGTCTTTCTGTTTCTAAGTTTCTTTGCTCTATTGCTTCAACATTCTCCCTTTGATTTTCCAAATCTTTTAAATATACTGCTGCTTTTTGTTTTTCTGTTATAATACTGCTTTCATATTCATCAGCAATATACATTGCAATGTCTATAAAGATAATTACCACAACCAATAAACTGGGTAAAATCTCATAATTTGTACCGGAAACAAGCAGATAATATATAAATATAAATGAAAACATATAAAATAATATATTTAAGTATTTCTTAATCATGTCTTTCCTCATTAAATTTCTTAAATCTGTTTTTTACCTCTGTCACATTTCTTGATGATATGTAAAACCTTCTGCCATTCTTCATGACAATCATATCTTTTGACATATCCTTTATATAATTAAGATTTATTAACGTATTTCTGCTTATCTTTATAAAATCATACTTATTCAATTCATTTTCTATTTTTTTCAGCGTATACCTCACTGTAAGTTCCGTATCGTCATAATAATACACTGTCATATCATGAACAAATATTTCAAAGGCAATTATTTCACTTAATTTTAAAGTATACTTAGTTGTTCCGCTTGTAATTTCAATTACTTTTAGCTTTTTCTCCAGCACCCTGTTAACTTCCCGTAAAACAGTTTCCAAGTCGGTTTCTAAACTCTGTTTTCTTACAAAGCCTAACGGCTGACCAACAAAAGCATCAAAAACATAATAATCATAATTGGTTATATAAACAACCTGTGGTGAATATCCCTCTTTAAGCAGCTCCCTTATTATATCAAATCCGATATTCTCCCCAACCTCAATATCCATAAATACAAGGTCCGGTTTTACCTTCCTATACGTTTTAAGCATATCTTCTTTATTGCCGGAATACAGAAAATCAGACTTATTAAAATACATATTTTTGCATAAATAGTCTCTTAATATCTCAAAAAAATATTTGTCATCGTCACAAACCAAAATACTTAACATCATGTCATTTTTCATTCCGGTATACATCCCTTTTACACCATACAATCATATTCTTTTCTTCGCAATGTTCAAAACGCTTCCTTTAATGTCCAGTGCAGCTCCCAACAGTAATAACTGACAGACAGAATAGACTGTATTTTCTTTGAAAAACGGAATCTCATAAACAGAGCCTCTTAAAATGCCCAAGTTAACCAATAAAAAACATACACTTTGTATAATCATTATTGCCGTGGCTATCAGAGATACCTCGTTATTTCTTTTATAATTTTTATATAACAGAACTGCCAATACCCCGACAATCAAAATAAAAACAAAGAGTACATTCAAAAGCCCATATTGTGTTATCTTTTCTGCAATAAAATACTGCCGCAAATTTTTGCCGGGTAAATAAAGCAGAGCATCAAGGTATTGTTGCGAGTCAGCCGAGGCTTTAAAACCTTTGGCATTCTTTATAATATTTATAACCAAGCACTGCTCATAATTCCTTCCGTTAACAGCATTAACCAGTTCCCGTACTGCTCCGGCAAGCGTCAATATACTCAACATTATATATCCTGATACTGCCAATATAAATTCTTTCATTTCAGTCTTTTTAAAAACAATTAAATTTATAAAAATTCCCATTAAAGAATATACAATCAACATATCAAATTGTTTGAAACGAAGATACACGCTCTGATAAAGATACATACTCATAGGAACTGTACAGAGCCAATTCAATGCAGTCGCACTTGTTATATTGTCCACATATTTTAGTGCATAGTAAATTGCAAAAGGCATAAACATAACAACGTAAACACTATAATCCGTATTCAAATAAATATATTCACGCCTGATATATATTATCTTAAATACGAGCATCACGACTATCATTGCAAAAAAAAGCAGCATATACATCTTCTTATTTTTATTATATATTTTCATTTCTACTCATTCCTTTCTTGTTATATGCATATCTATGGTTCGGGTCAAAACATGTGCTATAAACTTAGCATGTATAACGTATTATATTTATGCATATCACGACTTTTGGAAGAAGCTTAGATGTTCTTAGAACATCTTGCTTCGTACAACGGAGCTGATATGCATAAATATAATACGTTATACATTCATACATTAAGTTGGCATGTTTTGACCCCAACATCACCATATCTATTCGTTAATAAAATTATATCCGATGACCTGCAAAAAACAATGCTCCCGTCATGAACGGGATACTTTTGACACGAAAGCTGATTTGGCATGATATATTGCCCTGAAAGGAACTTAAAAAAACAAAAGACCTGTAACGTAAAACGTGTCAGGTCTAAACAAAAAGTATAAGCTATTCTATAATCTTAAATCCATTATTATATCTGAACAATGCCTTGGCAATTATCTGCTTCTTCGTGACGTAGGTATTCTTCCAGTATCTTGAATCCTTAGAGTTATCCCTGTTGTCCCCCAGCACGAAATAGCAGTCCGCCGGAATGAGGTAAGGTCCGAAATCCTGCCTGCTCACTCCATGGGCGTAAGGCTCCTCAAGCGGCACCTCACTGCCGTTGATATACACAAGTCCATCCTTTATTATGACCATCTCGCCCGGAAGTCCTATAACTCTCTTGATGAGAAGCTTATCGCCGTCATCCGGGTACTCAAATATAATCACATCGCCTCTCTCCGGCTTGGAAAATATATAGCTAAGCCTGAAGCCGATAAGCTTATCGCCCTTCTCAAAGGTGGTGCTCATCGACTCAGACGTAATGTCCGCATTTATGATAACAAATTTATTGAGGAGCACGGCAATCACAACGCCGGCTACGATTATCCTGAGATATCCGAATATCTCTTTTTTAACACTTTTTTTCATACTGATCTCAATCTCCAATGCTGCTGTCCACAGGCAGCATACATAATCGCCAAAACACGCTTCGCAGCACCTGTCACCTCCGCCACCGGATATAAATTACCGGTGGCTTTGGCGGCTGATGTTGCTATGCAGGTTCTGACCTTACATTCAATTATATAACTATTTTTTAATACTATAACTATATCCGCGCCTGTCGGTGACCGGCACCAACAGTGCAGGACATTACAGGAAGTACTTCACACCGGACTCGAATATCTTCATGTCCTGCTCTCCGTAGATGTTGATAGCCACTGAATCGCCGCGGCGCTCAGAGTGAGCCATCTTACCAAGGATTCTTCCGTCAGGGCTTGTGATACCCTCGATTGCCATGTATGAACCGTTAGGATTCCACTCTTCATCCATTGTCGGAACGCCTGTGTTCACATCGACATACTGTGTTGCAACCTGTCCGTTCTCAAAGAGCTTCTTAAGCCACTCATCATTGGCTACGAAACGGCCCTCACCGTGTGAAGCAGGGTTACAGTATACTCCGCCAAGCTGTGCTCCCGCAAGCCATGGGGACTTATTGGTGACAACCTTTGTATAAACCATCTTGGATACGTGGCGTCCGATTGTGTTCATGGTAAGTGTAGGTGAATCAGGTGTCTGCATTCTGATTTCACCGTAAGGTACAAGACCGAGCTTTATGAGAGCCTGGAAACCGTTGCATATACCGAGCACAAGACCGTCTCTCTCATTTATAAGCTTGTTGATTTCCTCTGTAATCGCCGCATTTCTGAAGGCTGTCGCAAAGAACTTAGCCGAACCGTCCGGCTCATCACCTGCGCTGAAGCCGCCAGGGAACATTATAATCTGTGCTTTCTTAATCTCATCAGCGAACTCATGTGCCGAATCACGGATATCCTCGGCTGAAAGGTTTTTGAATACCTTAGTTACCACGTCAGCACCTGCGCGCTCGAATGCCTTGGTACTGTCATACTCACAGTTGGTTCCCGGGAATACAGGGATGAACACTGTAGGTCTTGCAACCTTATGCCTGCATACATATACCTTATCTGTGCTGTATACAGGTGTGTCAAGCTCCTTGCCGCCCTTTACCGCAACTGTAGGGAATACCTTCTCAAGTGTAGCCTTCCATGAAGCAAGTGCTTCCTCAACACCAATCTTTACATCGGCGTACTCAAATGCAGCCTTGTCCGTAACCTCACCGATTACAGTGCCGTCTGCAACACCGTTCTTGTCCGCTGCGACTTCCGCTACGATACAGCCGTACATCGGAGCGAAAAGCTTATCGGTGCTGACCGCTGAAGCATCAAGCTTAACACCAAGCTTGTTACCGAATGCCATCTTGCTGACTGCCGCTGCGATTCCCTTGGCATCAAGTGTATATGCTGATACGATAACACCATCTGCAATATCCTTGCTTATATCTGAATATAACTTTTTAACTGCCTCATAATCCGGAAGATCATACTCATCCGTCCTGATTGTGTAGAGAACGACCTTGTTTCCTGCCTTCTTAAACTCAGGTGTGATGACATCCTGTGTCCTGGCAACGTCAACCGCAAACGATACAAGTGTGTTAGGAACATCCATATCGTTAAAGGTTCCGGACATACTGTCCTTACCTCCGATTGACGGAAGACCGAAGCCAAGCTGTGCATCATAAGCACCGAGAAGTGCCTTGAACGGCTCACCCCAGCGTGAAGCATCCTCTGTCATTCTTCTGAAGTACTCCTGGAAGGTAAATCTTACCTTGGAGAAATCACCGCCTGCGCAGACAATCTTCGCAACAGACTCAAGCACTGCGTATACAGCTCCATGATAAGCACTCCATGATGAGAGATATGGGTCGAAGCCGTAGCTCATCATGGTGACTGTATCTGTCTTACCCTTAAGAACAGGAAGCTTCGCAACCATAGTCTGAACCTCTGTAAGCTGGTACTTACCGCCGTAAGGCATGAATACCGAGCCTGCACCGATTGAGCCGTCGAACATCTCGACAAGTCCCTTCTGTGAACATACATTGAGGTCTGCAAGAGTCTCAAGCCACTTAGTACGTACATCCTCCACAACAGGCGCGTTAAAGCAGCTTCCGTCCCTGGATGGGATATTTACATGTACATCTGTCTCCTGATGAGCACCATTAGTATCAAGGAAGACTCTGCTGATATCGACAATCTTCTTTCCTCTCCAGTACATGACAAGTCTCTTCTCAGGTGTAACCTCAGCAACAGGAACAGCTTCAAGATTCTCCTCTGCCGCATAAGCAAGCATCTTATCTACATCCTTCCTGTCTACAACAACAGCCATTCTCTCCTGAGACTCGGAAATTGCTATCTCAGTTCCGTCAAGACCTGCATACTTTTTCGGAACCTTGTCAAGGTTGATGTTAAGACCATCGGCAAGCTCACCGATTGCAACAGAGACACCGCCTGCACCAAAATCATTACATTTCTTAATAAGAAGGCTTACTTCACTTCTTCTGAATAATCTCTGAATCTTACGCTCTGTAGGTGCATTACCCTTCTGAACCTCAGCTCCGCAGGTCTCAATGGAGGCCTCTGTGTGAACCTTGGATGAACCTGTAGCACCGCCACAGCCGTCACGTCCTGTTCTTCCGCCGAGAAGAATGATGATATCGCCCGGATCCGATGTCTCACGAATGACATTCTTTCTTGGTGCGGCACCCATAACTGCACCGATTTCCATTCTCTTTGCAACATAATTAGGATGATAAATCTCCTTTACATAGCCGGTTGCAAGACCAATCTGGTTGCCGTAGGAGCTGTAGCCGTTGGCGGCTCCGCGCACAAGCTTCTTCTGCGGAAGCTTTCCCTTCATGGTCTCACTTACAGGAACGGTAGGGTCGCCGGCACCTGTAACTCTCATAGCCTGATATACATAGGTTCTTCCCGAGAGCGGGTCACGGATTGCACCGCCAAGGCAGGTTGCGGCACCACCGAATGGCTCTATTTCTGTAGGATGGTTATGTGTCTCATTCTTAAAGTTGACAAGCCACTCCTCTGTTACTCCGTCTATTGTGACAGGAACCACGATGCTGCACGCATTTATCTCGTCGGATACTTCCATATCCTCAAGCCTGCCCTCCTTCTTTAACTTGCGCATCGCAAGAAGTGCAATGTCCATAAGACATACGAACTTGTCGTCTCTGCCCTTGAAGATAACCTCTCTGTCGGCAAGGTAACGATTGTAGGTATCAACAATAGGCTTCTTGTAATCTCCGTCGCCGAAGCTTACATTCTTAAGCTCCGTGGAGAATGTGGTATGACGGCAATGGTCAGACCAGTATGTATCGAGAACACGGATTTCCGTCATGGATGGATCACGCTTCTCCTCATTTTTAAAATAATTCTGTATATGCTTAAAATCCTTAAATGTCATGGCAAGACCAAGTGACTTGTAAAGCTCTGACAGCTTGTCATCATCCATATCCTTAAAGCCATCAAATATCTTTACGTCCGCCGGCTCAGCAAAAACAGTGACAAGTGTCTCTGGCTTAGCCATATCAGCCTCTCTTGAATCAACCGGGTTGATACAGAAGCTCTTTATGCGGGCAAGCTCATCATCTGTAACGTCTCCATCAATGACATATACGGTGGCTGTTCTTATAACAGGCTCCTCGTCCTCCTTAAGAAGCTTCACACACTGTACGGCAGAATCGGCTCTCTGGTCGAACTGTCCCGGGAGAAATTCAACAGCGAACACCTTCTCGCCTGCCTTCTTTCCAAAATCCTCCTCATAAACATAATCTACAGGCGGCTCAGAAAAGACAGTAACCAATGCATCCTTATACACCTCATCTGAGATATTCTCAATATCGTAGCGGATAAGCACGCGTACATTCTTAACCGTGTTGATGTTAAGATAATTGGAAATCTCATCACTTAGCTCCTTTGCCTTGACAGCGAATGCAGGCATCTTCTCAGAATAAACTCGTCTAACCTTGCTCATTTTTTCCTCCATGTTCATGTCCCATGACATATTTTTGTGCGTTATTTATTACTCATGAAGTCTGCGGATAATTCTGTAGACAACATTGTTCTCCATAACCGTAGGTGCTGTATGTGCAAAAAATATAATCCCCTCCGTCGGTGAAATAACCTGATTAATCACTTCCCCCTCATAAGGGTCTATAACCTCACCTATGATATCTCCTCTATATACAGGGTCACTTGGACTCTTTAATCTACGATACAGCCCGGCCGTGTTGGTCTTGACAGCCATAAGCTCATCCTCGTCAAGTACATGCGCAATAAATCCGCTATGGTTATAATACTTTATAATACCCATTCTCGTCAAGAAGCGAAGTACACTTGCTACTGCCTGTCTTGCGGAAACATCATCTATATAATCACTGCAATTCGTATATATCGAAAATGCGCATGTCCCACACATCTGCCAGTTGTAATTAAGCGTGGTGGTGTCAAGCGGCTTCGGCTTTCTTATGACCACATACGGAAGCCCGAACAGATTGGCAAGACTCGGGCTCTGATGCCCTGTCTCCATCATGCGCACATGCGGGATGAAATCTCCCTGCATATAAAAGCTTGTAAACTGTATTCCATAGCTGTAGCCCTTAACCTTTTCAAAGAACTCAGCGGCAATATTCTGTGTCGTATCTCCTCCGTGTATTCCGGGAAATCTCCTGTTGATATCCGAATTGTCCATCGCCCAGAAGCGCTTCTGGACATTGACGGAATAATGGTTGAGACATGGTACAACCAGAATCTCATTGTTGGCAGTTATCTGTCCTCTTTCCTCAAGCTCACCTAAGACCCTGATAAGCTGGGAGCAGATATACATCTGCTGATACTCATTTCCTCTTATCGCACCGACTATACAGGCAGCCTTCTCCCCACTTCCGAAGCTGTAGCCTGTTATATTGAAATCTTCTCTGTTATAGCCCTTAAGTGTATATAATTCCTTCTTAACCATTCTGCTTACCTCCTGTAAAAATTCTGCACAGGATAGCTCCCTCATATACCACAGGGTACTCTCGGAACGTAAATATTCTTCCCTCACACGGAGCCTCAACCCGGTGTAACAGTCTTCCCGTAAGCGGTTCGACTATGTCACCTATATGCTCTCCGAACTGTACATACTTCATCATGGCACCATCCGCCGGCACGAACAATCCCGTAACCTTGGCATGTATCACTGTAATCTCACCCTCCGTTGATATCATCGGCTTCTTTACAGGTGTCTTCTGCCCCTTCCACATACCAAGCTCACACATGAGATTGAATATACCTTCGATAATCTGGTCACCATAGGACTTCTCAATCCTGTTTCCGACTCCCATCTCTATCACGAGGGTAGGAACGCCAAGATGATTAAGACTGTTGGCAAGCGTCGCCTCAAGCACCGTATTTATCTTATATTCCCAGATAAAATCAGCATTGAGAAGGTAAGCGTACGACATAAGCTTATCCTTAAACTGGTCGAACACGCGCACCTGCGGTGTCTCCTTTATAAATATATTCGATGAATGCAGGTCAACGCACATGTCGCTTCCTATAATATCATTCACAATCTTAGACGCAAGATATTCCGCCGTCGCACCGTTCTCAATTCCCGGGAACACACGGTTCATATCAAGGTCGAACATCGGCATACCCCGCGTACAGCTCTCTATTCCAAGCGGATTGACAGCCGGATATATATCCACAATGCCGTCAAGCAGCTCTATATGTTCATTGATTCTGCGGTTAAGCTCATAGCATATATACTGTCCGTCAAGCTCATCACCATGTATTCCGGTCACGATTGACAGTCTCTTAGCCCTGTTGTCAAGATTTTCCGACATTATCCTGTTCTTGCGGATAACAATCTTCTCACTCACCGGCATCGCCACAGTTACTACTTCTTCTATCATATAACTCCTCATTCCAATGCATTTTCGGGTACGCTGATAACACACCCTGTAAAACGCACTTTTACATAATCCTAATCATTATAAAGCAATCCGCTCAAAATATAAAGACCTTTTATTCCAAATATTACTATATTAACTATGCCCATCCCAGAACTCCGCCACCAGCTTCGGCACTTCCTTAAGATTACACAGCTTATAGTCCGCCCACTCCGCCGGAAACAGCCTCACATACTCACTCCTTGCAAAGCGCTCATCAAGAAGCACTATGACCCCTACATCGTCCATCGTTCTTATGACGCGCCCTGCTGCCTGCAGAACCTTGTTCATCCCCGGATAGGTGTACGCATAATTGTAGCCATTGCCATCCTTTTCGTCATAATAGTCCTTTAAAAGTCTGCGTTCCGTACATATCTGCGGAATACCGGTTCCCACTATAATACAGCCGATAAGACTCTCATTTTTCAGGTCAATACCCTCCGAAAAGACACCGCCTGTGACGCAGAAGCCGATACAATCTCTTTCTGACGTTTCTTCGCTATTATTTTCTTTGCGGATTGCACAATCATCTACTAAGACCGCCTCACCCCAATCCGTATTCTCTGTCAGGGATTTTTCCCCTGTCACCGATGCCGCCGCTCCCCGGAACCTGTCAAGGAACTGCTCCCTCTCAGCCTCAGTCATACCTCGGTTCTGCACGATTATGTTTCTCCGTTCCTCCTCGCTGTAGAGCTTATACACGCTGTCCATATACCCATAGGATGGAAAAAACACCATATAGTTTCCTTTTTTCTGCGCAGTAATGTCGGCAATATAGCTCTTTATCTTGAGAAATTCCGTCTCATTGCGCCTTGTGTATCTGCTCGTCACATCGTACCCGACCGCCAGCAGCCTGTTGCCTGAATCAAATGGAGACTTGATATATATGGCGTAATCATCCTTTTGGCTTAAAAGCTCCTTATAGTACGTCACAGGGAGCAGTGTCGCCGAAAAGAACACCGCCGCCTTGCCCTTTTCAAGCCGCCCGGCAAGGCACGGCGAAGGATTCACGCAGAACAGCTTTACAATAAAGCCGTCATCAGTGTGCTCACCGTAAATCACATAGTTATCCTGTATCAGGTCGTACATATTGAGGAAATGCCGCACCTCAAAGAAAAGCTCCGATGCCTCCTCACTGTACTCAAACTCAGGCTTCTCCTCAAAAAATCTTGTAAACTCCTCAAAAAGTGAATTAAGCGCCATCGTCACCGCGCCGATACTGTCAAGAACAATCACATCATCGCATATTTTTTTCAGCTCAAGAAAATTCTTGTTGCACCTTGCAAGTGCCGAAGCAAGGCGCTTATCCACCTTCTCCACAAGCCTTCTGACCTTAAGAAAAGCTTCCTTGCAGAGGCTTGCGCTGTACATATCCCTTGCCCTGTCGACAAGATTATGCGCCTCATCTATCAGAAAAATATAATCCCCCGATGAGCCATCGGAAAAATACCTCTTTAAATATACATCCGGGTCAAACACATAGTTGTAATCACATATAATTCCGTCAACCCAGTAGGTCGCATCAAGTGACATCTCAAAAGGGCATACCGTGTACTTGTTCGCATAGTCCTCAATCACAGCACGGTCTATCACGTCCTCATGTGTCACCATGTCATACACGGCTTCATTCACCCTGTCAAAATGTCCCTTGGCATACGGACACGCAAGCGGATTGCACTCCGGCTTACCACACATACATATCTTTTCCTTAGCTGTTATCGTCACTGTCCTGAAATACGCGCCCTTAGAGCGCAGTATCGAAAAAGCCTCCTCTGCCACAGTGCGCGTTATGGTCTTTGCAGTTAGATAAAACAGCTTGTCACCCAGCCCCTCACCTATGGCTTTAACCGCCGGAAAGACCGTGGACATGGTCTTTCCCACTCCTGTAGGTGCCTGAATGAAAAGTTTTTTCTGCATGCGTATAATTCTGTAGACACTGACAGCTATATCCCTCTGCCCATCACGGTACGGAAACGGAAAATCCATTCCGTGAAGCGATTCCTTTCTCCTTCTCCCGCTCTCATAGAGAAAATCGCTCCACCTTCTGAAGCTGTCAAGCACACCCATGAACCATTTCTCAAGCTCTGCAAACGAGATGGTCTCTGTAAAATATTTTACCTCATCAGTGTCAAGGTTAACATAAGTCATCATCACACGGATACTTTCAAGTGAATCCTTGACGCTCTTTATGTATGCGTACACCATCGCCTGCGCCTTGTGAACCTTGACCGGCTCATCAAGATACTTAAAATTGCGGTATGTCCCCTTGATTTCATCTATGGTAATTCCCTCATCCTCCGTTATAACTCCGTCCGCTCTTCCTTCTATTACGATGGTATAATTAAGAGACGGAAATTCCATTCTCATCGGAACCTCCGCCTCATACTGTGAACCCATCTGCTTTTGTATTCTGCGGTGAGCCTTGCTGCCTGCATCCATGGCAGCCTTGTCCCCGCCCTGCCCGCGTCTTGTGTCAATATCCCCGCTACGGCAGATAAATTCCACAAGACTGCGAACCGATATTTTCAGAACATTATCCTTAAATGTGTACATACTCGTCCATTCCCGCCTCAACCAGGCACTTATAGTAATACGCAACCGGATAAAAACTCTGTGCAAAATTCTTTGTAGAGTCACCTGATGTGACAAGCGCATCTCCTACTATCTGCTTATCACCGCCGACATACTTATAAGGCTCCTGCAGAACACGTCTGATGGTACCCAGGCCTGCCTCTAAATATTTCCTGTCTCCGGTAAGCTCATACCCTGTAGCCATCGCCTCGAGCAGAAGTGTATTATTTCCAAGCCGTGTAAGGCTAGGCAGCTCTTTATAGTAGAATAACCCACACTCTAACATGCAGTTGTCAAGAATATCATCGACCGCCAGCATAATAAGATTTTTCAGAGAATCCGTTTTGTTAACTCTATAGTACCTCATAAGACTGCCAACCGCAACAGAAATCATAAATCCTACATGGATAAGTGTGTTGTCCGTATACGGTGCGGCAAAGCATCCATAGTCCTCGTACCATTTTTCAAAATATCCGACTATCTTATCGCATTTAATACGATATTTTTCCTCGCCTGTCTCAATGTACAGTGCAGTGAGCGCCCTAAGTGCCCATCCTGTCTCTCTTGCATTGCTCTCACCCGCCACGGCATAGGCTGGGGTGTCGAGAAGCCTTATAATGTTATCCCCTATTCCGACAGCAGTCTCAAGCCCTCTCTCATCACCTGTAAGGTGATAATAGTCAAGGAAGCCCTCAACCCATTCGTGGCTCGGAACCATGACGCCGTTGATAACATGTCCCTTGGTATGCTCCGTAAGACCGCCTAACTTAAGCGGGTCACTGCTGTAGTGGCACACATCCACATCCATCCAGTGGCTTGCATGCACCATACAGAAATCAAGATATCTTCTTATCCCCATCCTCATGTACATAAGTGCACAGGCATGAGGAAAATCATACTCATTGTTAGCCCACACGGCAGCTCCGCCGCCACGTCCCTGCTTAGTGTAATTCTGGTCAATCGTATCTCCCCAGTTGAGCATTCCGAAGCTTCGCGCCCTGGCATCCGCCTTTCCTATAAGCAGCATGTCAATCTCAGGTGAGCATTTGTCTGCGAACACATCCGTCACGGCACCGGAATTTTTATATACATCTGGTGCAATAACCGGTCTGTCCGGCATCTGGTAGATAAGGCTTCTGTTGTCAAGCTCCGCAAGGCTCTCAGCCGCAGCATGGAAATGCAGCATGAACCTCTGCTCGCGCGCCATACCCGGCTGCATAATCACATCGTTAAAGCCCTCCGGCACCAACATCACATAGAGTCCGTCCTTATCAGCCTTCACTGCCTTCGGATAGTTCTGCTGTGCCTGATATATGGTAGCACACACTCCGCCCTCCGAATCCGTCCTGTCCGCAAAGAAGGTTCCGTAAAGCACCTCCGCCATGTGCTCATTGCTCTCCATAAGGAGTGCCTTATCATATGCAGCCTTGTTGACCTGCGCTCCGTCCTTTCCTATAATGAAATCCGTTTTATAGTTGGAGGCTCCTGCACAGGTTCGGATATTCTCGACCCTTGCCAGTTTCTCTATCGTATCCAAATCCTTAGTGCCTCTGGTTCTGTAGATAAGACCTCCGTCATTTTTCAGCTCAGTTCCTATATCACCACAGCCTGTGGAATCGATCATTGCAGACGAATCCAGCGCGGCAAGCGATATATCCTGCTCCATGTCAGCCCTGTCCATGACTGAAAATACAAGCGACTTAATACTTAAAGGTGTCTCAGATGTATTAAAGATCCTGTAGCTCACATCAATCCAGGGCTTTCCTGCATATACGGTAAGTCTTATCTCAAACCTATAGTGCTTCGACTCCTCACAGCCGCCGGATTCAGTCTCATTACAGCCGTCCACAGCAAGAATCGTACACACTGCGCCCTCCTCAAGCACGCGCCATCTGTTCAGGTTAAGCTCATAGCGTGTTCCTGCCTTGTCTGTAAGATACGGACCCTTAAACTGCCCCTTCTCATACAGCCTGTCTCCATAGCTCAGGCTCTCGAACAGACTCTGGGAATAATTCTTAACGGTAAAGCTCACTGCACCTGTGTCGACCGTGAAGCCATCGGTGTTGTATACTGTACTTACTGCTGCGCTGTCAGCTTTTATACCGATATTATTCACATTATCCGAACTGCCCCTATTACCCGAACTGTTCATATTGTGTGAATTATTATCTGCATTTTTACTATCCGGATTTTTCTCATCCGAAATATCAGATTTTCTTCCTGAGGCTTTTAAATCCTCATCATCAAGAAAAAGCTCGAATTTCTTTCCTGCATTTCCCGGAAGATTTCCCTCAAATCTGGTGAAAAGAAATCTTATTGAACCATCATCATACCGCGAGGTCACCTTTGTCTGGCTCGTCAGCCTTTCATCCCCATCATACACACAGACCTGCGATGCATCGCCAAGTCTTCCCCTCTTCACCGGAACCGCGACCCACATAGGCTCCATATTTCTCGGATATCTGTACAGTTTTTCAAGATTTAAGTTAATCATGTGTTTGCCCCCTTTACTTTTATCTTACTCCTCTTCCATATATTAGTTCTATATACTACATAAAGAATGAATGAAGATATTGCATTACTTACAACAACCGAATACCACACACTGCGGACTCCCATGTGAAGCACACTCTCACAGAAGAACAGTGTCATAAATCTGAACACCCACAGCCTTGCGGCATCCACAATCATCGTGACCTCAGTGTGGCCTGTCCCCTGGAACAGTCCCGATGTCGCATTATATATTCCGTTCGTCCAGCACCAGAATGCCATTATCGACAGGAAATCCGCAGCCATCGCGACAACCTGCTCATCGTTATTGAAAATTCCGACTATGGCTCTGGATACCGGCATTCTTGAGAGAATCATTCCTCCGGCAAACAGGAATACAACACATATATTGCGTGACAATATATATCCCTTTTTCGCTCTGTCAACCTGACCCGCTCCCATATTCTGTCCGACTATGGTAGCTGCGGCTGAGCCTATGCCGTTAGACGGAAGAGTAATAAGGCTGTTGACTTTATTTCCAATGCCATAGGCAGCCATCGCCTCCGTGCCATACTTATATACATTTCTGCTCATAAGCAGAAAGCCGAACTGCATTGTACTTCCGCCGATTGCCGTCGGAAGCCCTATTCTTAAAATATCCCTAAGCTTATCCTTCTCGAACCTGAAATCCTTGTAATCAAGGTGGAGGTTATTCTCCTTTCTAAGGAGCGAAAACAGCGCGATTGCCGCAGACGGAAGCTTGGCGGACAATGTTGCAAGCGCCGCACCTGATATTCCAAGCTTGAACACCACCATAAGCAGCGGGTCAAGAATCATATTGAGAATAATTCCTACCAGATTAAGAAGCATAGGCTTTACAGTGTCTCCCTGAGCCTGATTAAGTGCGGTAAACATATTTATCGTAAACAGAAACGGCATATCCAGCACCACTATCTGCAGATACTGCCTGCTGTACCTGTAAATATCCCCATCCGCTCCAAGCCATGAAACAATCCCCGGAGCCATGGCAAAGCATATCGCCGCACAGGCAAATGCAAAAATCATCGCACAGGCATATATCTGGCTCGCCATCCTGCGTGCCTCCTTGTCGGCGCGCGCGCCTATGTACTGTGCAATCAGCACCGACCCGGCAACTGTTATCCCGGTTCCGAAATTAATAACTATATTCTGGACCGGTGTCACAAGGTTAATCGCCGCAAGCTCCTCCTTGCCTATATGTCCCAGCCAGTATGTATCCGTAAGGTTATACATCGTCTGCAGAAAGCTGTTAATTACAACGGGAATTGCAAGTGAAAGAATTGCACTCAGCATACTCCCATTCAAAATCAGATCACGATTATATTTCTTTGCCATATTACTCCTCATCTCCGAGCGGTTTATTGCGAGGAGGCGATGAGAAACTCGCGTAGGCGATTTCTCATCTGCCATCAAAGCAATTTGTTTTCGCTCAAAAACAAATTGCATGTGTGAAAAATATGCTATCAAGCTTATTTTTCACACTACTCCTCATCTCCGAGCATAAACCCAGTGCACGCTGTAATATTCATATATTTTATATATATGATGTTGGGGTCAAAACATGTGCTATAAACTTAGCATGTATAACGTATTATATTTATGCATATCACGACTTTTGGAAGAAGCTTAGATGTTCTTAGAACTCTGTTCACACACTAGCCAGAACCGGCACGGATGCCGGTTCAGAAGCAATGCATACAAGGATGTATGCCTGCTTCGGTGGCGGACGTATAGAAAGCCTATATCAGAGTTCTTAGAACATCTTGCTTCGTACAACGGAGCTGATATGCATAAATATAATACGTTATACACTCGTAAATTAAGTTGGCATGTTTTGACCCCAACATCATATATATTACTCTATATTAAATGTAATATCTACGTTTTAATTTATTATTTTCATATATATTACTGTTTTTTTTACATTTTTATTGACAAAAAAAGTCTCAAAACTTACTATATCTAATAGCACCTCAGGCACAGTGCATTTTCACTGCAGAATGGAGAATTGTATGATTTTAAGCGACAAAAAGAAAAATTTCGATATAACCCAGGTGAAAGGAAAGGCATACTCCGAAATGAAGGATGCCCACTATCATCCATATTATGAATTCTATTACCTTCTCTCAGGTACAAGACGTATTTTCATAAACGATACTATATATTACGTCAAAAAGGGTGATTTGATTGTCATACCTAAAGGTGAACTGCACCGCACAACCTATATAGGCGGAGACACACATGAAAGAATTGTCATGATTTTCAGCGATGCCTTCATCGCCCCGCTCATGAACAAGCTTAGCTCCGACACCTTTCAAAAGTGCTTTGGAAAACGTCAGATAACGATTCCTCCCAACAGGAGAGATTATATTGAGGAACTCTTTGCAAAAATAATACGGGAGCATAATGGAATAGACATATTTTCCGAAAGCATGCTCACCGTATATGTGTATGAACTTATTTTATTTGTTCTCAGGTGTCAGGAAAATTCTGATGCCGCATATCCTGCCAGCGAAATCGGTGATGATGTCATCTCTGAAGCCGCTAAATTCATTTCAGGAAATTTTACAAAGGACTTTTCTCTCTCCCAGCTAGCCGTTAAGTACAATATGAGTCCATCATATTTCTCCCGCAAGTTCAAGCTGTGCACCGGCTTCGGCTACAAGGAATACCTTATAACAGTGCGTATTATCGAAGCCTGCCGGCTTCTTCTCAATACCGACATGTCAATCACACAGATTGCGGAGAACTGCGGCTTTGATGACAGCAACTACTTCGGAGACTGCTTTAAAAAGATAAAAGGTATGTCTCCAAGAGAGTACAGAAAGGCAAATGGTGTGGTGTAGGCTATCTTATGATAGTATCACTGTTATTTAACACAAGTGTGCTGTACAGAAAGAGCACATCCTGTCCGTCAAATTCTATGAATCGTCCAAGGTATGCCGGTGAGATATAGCGGATATCCACAAGCGTTATCTTAGAATATGCCTCTATAAAAAGAGGTGCTATGCTGCTCCCGAACGAATCCCTGAAGATTATAAGCTCCTTGTCCGTATCCGCCGATGGATTGTCAATGACAAGGAGCGATCTTGGACCGGAGAGGAACATTTCATAGAGATCATTCCCCTCTGCCTTCTCCATATCGTATACAGCTCCTGTCTTACCTGTCTCGTAATCCGTTACCGTACTGTTTTTTATCGCTTCATTTTCAAGATAATACAATGTCTCCGTGGCAATCGGAAGTGCCGCCTGCCCATAGTACACCCCACGGAACGGCGCAGCCAACTGCTTTAACTCATACTCAGCCGACAGAGTAACCCCCATCTTATCAGCAATCTCCCTCGCAGCATCCACTATCCTTTCCTGTCTCCAGTGAGTGTCAGTGCGGTAGTAATCGTCATAGCTTAACAAGCCGCGGACGTCTATAAGCTGCATAAAATCAAGCTTATCCTTCATCTGACTGTAAAACTCATCATAGTCCATGGACGGATAGCCATTCTTATCCGCAAGAAAATAATTCTTGTCCGGTACAATCACACCGTACACAGCACCCACCTTACCCTCAAGATATTTCCGGTTAACCTCACCAAAGCACAGTGCAGCATAATCAAGCGAAGCTTCATTTAGCGGGTACTCAAGCTTTGACAGGTATCCATCTGCTATATACAGCCCATTGTTATCCTTCCTGCCAAAAAGATAATAATTGCCGACCGCCTTAAACGTGCGCATGGTGTCACGCATGGGGAATTGATCCAGTGTGTACTTCTCAAACTCCTCCATAAATCTGCCGGACTGCAAGGTCTGTACAGACAGCTTAGGGAACGTCTTAAGCCCCCTTCTCTCACTGTATGAATACGTATTATCCGGCTCAATAATGCTCCACAGCGCCAATCCGTAAATGCATGCCGCAGTCACAATAATCACTATTATATTTTTATTCAGATATCTTTTTATACCATTTGATTTATTTTCCATATCTATCTCCATTTCTCAGAGATTTAATATTAAAACCTGAAATATAAAAACGGATTGAAGGAGCCGTCCACCAGATAGCCTGTCACCAGAATAAGCAGTGCTGCAAGCACAACCGGTTCACCTATCGTAAAAATAGCGTTCACCGCCTTATTGTCCTTCATCCTGCCCTCAAGTCCCGCAAAAACATTTCTCACCACAGGCAGTGAGCCTGCAATTGCAATAATAAGTGTTATGGCATAGCTCTTCAGGTAGTAGAGCGACTCGGCAGACACAGCACTAAGCCCTCCTGCCCCGAACATCCCTGCAATGACTGCTCCGGCATCGGACATCGTCGCAGCACTGAATATGACGAAGCTTACCATAACCAGTAACATCGTGTATATATGCCCTGCTACCCTGCTCTTTTTGAGTAACGGAAGCAGAAAGAGCTTCTCAAGGATGAGGAAAAATGCCATATAAAGCCCCCAGATGACAAAATTCCATGCTGCTCCATGCCATAAGCCGGTGAGTGCCCACACAACCAGAATGTTCAGGAACCATCTCCACTTCTTCACCCGGTTTCCGCCCATCGGAATATACACATAGTCGCGGAACCATGTCCCCAGAGACATGTGCCATCTTCTCCAGAACTCCGTAATGCTCTTTGAAATATACGGATAGTTGAAGTTCTCCGGAAAATCGAAGCCGAATATCTTTCCAAGACCTATCGCCATATCACTGTAGCCCGAAAAATCAAAATATATCTGAAGTGTACACGCAATTGCATACAGCCACACAAAAAGCACCGAAGGCTGTGATGCCCCCGCGTAGGCATCGATAAGCTCACCTAGCTGGTTAGCTATAAGTACCTTTTTTGATAAGCCTATTATAAATCTTCTGATTCCACAGGCAGTCTTTTCGGCGCTGTGCTTTCTCACATGCAGCTCTCCCTCAATATCCGAATACCGCACAATCGGACCTGCTATGAGCTGTGGAAACATGGATATATACATCGCCATATCTATATAGCCCCTCTGAGCCGCAACCGTTTTTCTGTACACATCAATGACATAGCTTATCACCTGAAAAGTATAAAAGCTGATGCCTATAGGCAGAGTAACCTTAAGAACCGGAACAGCAAGCCCTGTCACGGCTCCAAAGGATTCAAGGAAAAATCCTGCATACTTGAAATATCCAAGCACACCAAGGCTTATTACAACAGAGGTGGCCAAAAAAACCTTTGACCACCTTCTCTTAGAGTCTATAAGTCTTCCAAATACATAGCCCTGTGTTATCATAACTAACATGAGGAGAGTATATCTTAACTCTCCCCATGCGTAAAATACAAGGCTTGCCAATAAAAGTACTACATTTTTTCCTCTGCCCGGTACCACAAAATACAGCAGTATCACAGCAGGCAGGAAGCAATATAAAAACGGAATACTTGAAAAAATCATGCCAATCCTCATTTCACAGACGCTTCTTTACAGTGCCGGCTGTCTGCGACGTCTGTAACACAAACAACTCTCATAAAATTACCGATTATTCAATATTTGCCTTATATAACTCAACTGCATCAGGATATACCTCTGCGAGATTGGCTGAGAATGTATCAATTATATCTGTAAGTCCATAAGCTGATACAATATAATCATCTACCTGATATACAACCAAAACATCCGGGAAACCGCACATCCACTGCTTTTCAAGAATTCCATCCTTAAGATGCTCTGCAATCGCAGCTATATTATCCTTGTCCGTCACATGGAAAGCGCCTGCCGTAAATGTGTTTGCATTCATCATATGACCAAGGGAGGCCGCATCGTCAATGAGTGCAACGTCATCCTCAGCAATTCCAAACGCATTGTTTATTGCCGCAGTGTCCTCAAGACCATATTTTCCCGCAGCGTCATCTCTTGCATTATCCGGATTGTAATCCCCACCTGCTGCCGGGAACCTGTCATCCTCACCGTAAACTGCCCAGATATCATCAAGAAGCTTAACCGCTCCCTGCGCATCGCTCTCATCCGCATCCTTAGACGGCTCCTGTGTCGCCTCTGTTGTTGTCTCTGTTGTTGTCTCAATCTGTGATGTTGACTCTGTTGTACCCGGATTTACATTGTTATCCTTCTTTCCACATGCGCTGAGTGCAACAACCGACACTGCCATAACTGATAATAAAGCTAACTTTCTCATAAAATTAAATTCCTCCTGATAAAAAAATTGTTAATTATTCCCCTTCTGTGTCCTGAGCTTCCACTCTCCTGTTTCTTCATCGAAACACATTGAAACCTTTACAGAATAAGTCCCCGCATTCACTGTAAGGTATGCCTCCTCATCAGGCTGCACTGCCCAGACTATATCCGCCTCATCGCTCGCCGACATTACGCTTGTCCCATAAGGTATGAGTTCACCACTGGATGCTTCTATTGTAAAGCTTCCCCTCGCCTTAATATGAAGTGTAAACCCGGACTCCTCCAAAACGGCACTTCTTTCAAGAGAATATGCAACAACCGCAGGTTCATTCTGCACCTGGGCTGTCACACCTCTTTCATCAAGCATGACTCCGTCGTAATATACCTCCGGTATCTGACCCTTTCCTGACAATACCGTAATGCCTCTTCCAAGTACAATTAAAATACATGCCGCAGCCACAGCTGACATGGCATATATCATTTTTCTTCTCACAGCCTGCTTCTTCCTGCGGAATAATTCCTGTGTCTTAATTACATCGTCCTCACTCTTTTCAAAAAGCCCCCTTGCTCCGTCTAAGAGATCGTCGCTGACACCGGATAAAGCCTGCGAAAGTATCTCTCCTTTCTTCACCATACCCCCTCCTTCTTCAGATAATCCTTGAGGCGGCGCCTGATTCTCGACAGCGTTGACTTAATCGTTCCCTCACTGATTCCCATTCTCCTAGAGATATCGGAAACCGGACAGCTATAGTAATACCTGAGCAGGAAAATGTTCCTATTCTCCGGTTTCTGACCTCTTAAGAATTCATCAATCACCTGTTCAAGATGAACCGCGTCAGCATGGCTCTCTACATCCTTCATGTCCGGTATACACTCATCCAGTTCATGAATGGACACAGCATATTCCCCTGCCGCCCTCTTATCTGCATGTCTGGCATTGTACTTGTTAATTGCCGCATTTCTGGTCAGCTTTCCAAGAAATGCTGCCAGATTTTCCGGATGATGCGGAGGTATTGATTTCCATGCCCCAAGCAGTGCATCGTTAACGCACTCCTCGCTATCCTCAATATTATCAAGTATATTCATCGAAATATGCATGCAATAATGATTATATTTTTCCGAGGCTTCCCTGATTGCGCGTTCATTGCGCTCCAGAAAAAGCTCCACGATAGCCTTGTCCTGCATTTCCTCCTCCGTTTTTATCATCCTGCCTATATACACAGCTTATTTTTTATTTGGTTGCACTTTTCTTAAAAAAAAATTTAAAAATTTTTTATTCCGGAATTTCCGATTATACATAATCGTTCTATCGTCTGCCTGCTCCGCACATTTTTACTTTGCGTATTTTACCTTTCGCATTTCACATTGCCTGTTTATCATAGTTTTTGTAGAGATACTGAATAATATCCTTCCTTGTCACAATTCCTATAAAAACATTGTCATCATCAACAACCGGCACGAAATTCTGCTTGATTGCAAGATCAATCAGGCTTTCCATGTGTGCCTCGGCATTCACCGGCCGGTTGTTCACACGCCTGTGAATATCTGAAATCGGTATCTCCTCCGCTTCCTCAAAGGTAGAAATATTCTCATCAGCCATCTTCCAGAGCAGATCACCCTCCGTTATTGTTCCCACATACTTGCCATGCTTGCTGATAATAGGCATCGCTGTATACTTATGGTAACGTATCTTCTCCAGCACCTGCCTTATATTCGCATCCTCATACACATATACCACATCACACTTCGGTGTGAGAAAAAATAAAATATTATTGTTATTCATAGCCCTCTCCATCTCCTATGTATTTTTCCTTATATAGTTGCAATAATGTCCACGCGCTTTTTAGGCAATTGTAGCATATAATTATGAACAGAATAAGTACAAAACGTAAAATCATTATAATCCAGGTTATCCTGATGCCACGCACTGATACATTCCGGAATAAAACGGCATCGGAAGAATAATGTTTTCATGGAAAACAAAAAACGCATAAAGCCTCGAACCATAAAGCTTCATGCGTCTTTTTACAGAGCAGGATACGGGAATCGAACCCGCCTCCTCAGCTTGGGAAGCTGATATACTACCGATGTACTAATCCTGCACACTGTTGCAAAATCCCTTCTGCAACAGCTTTAATTATCATATCATATCTGAACAAAAAAATCCAGCATTTTTTATTTTTTATTTTTTCAGTCCTTTTAACTGTTCTGCAAGCTCCTTAAGTCCTGTAATGGTGCTTCCGACATCCTTGGTAATAGCACTATTGTCCTCACTCACCTTAAGAGTCTCCGTGGAATGAGCCGTAACCTCCTCGGTCACACCTGAAATCGTGTGTATTCCTTCTACTATAGTCTGGTTGGCATCATTTAACTCGCGTACAAGCTCACTGAGTCTTCCTGCCTCATCATATACCATGTCATTCTTCTGTGCAATCCTCACAAAGCTCTTAACAGTCTCATCTGCTGCGTGATTCTGATTTCCGGATACCTTTATCATATCCTCAATAACATTTACAACATCCGAAAGCTCTGTTGAAATACTGTCAATAAGCCCTGTTATATTACCTGTAGCTCCCTGCGTCTGATCGGCAAGATTGGAAATCTCAGAGGCAACCACTGCAAACCCGCGACCGGCGTCACCTGCCCTTGCCGCCTCAATGCTTGCATTAAGTGCAAGAAGACTTGTCTGTGAAGCAATGCTGTTAATCATATCTATTATCGACTGCATCTTACCTGTATGCTCACGAAGCTGCAGCAGCTCCTTGGATACATTAGCATTGGCATCATTTGACACCTTTACACATCTTAAAAGCTCATCCATATTTTTCTTTGATAAATCAAGCTCCGACTTAGTCTCATTTACATTATCCACAATCATTCCCGAAGCTTCTTCAACACTATTAATCGTATCCTGAATCTGCTCTGTCTTTTCAAGCTGTACCTGGATGGAGCGAACCGTCTCGTTAGTTTCTGCTGCCACCTCGCCCATCGAATCCTTGGTCTTATTGGCTGTAGTCTCTAATATATCAACCTTGCCGGATACAGCATTGATGTCATCGGTAATCTTCTCTGCCACCTCAAGAATCTCGCCCATAAGAGCCGCATTATGCTCCTTTTCCTCCTCAACCTGCTCAAGCTGGGTATCGCTGCATTTCTTAGATACATAAGTCGCCATGAGAAGATAACCTGTAAACAGCAGAACCGATGCAACCCTGATCTCAACATCCGCTAGCTGCGACGTATCCAGCTGTCCTGACAGGGCGCTGTAAGCAACCTGGATAATATTTCCAAGCGATACCGTTCCCATAAAACATGCCGCAACCTTAATATCATTGTAAGAGATAAGAATGACAGCGATAAGAAACGCATACACATACGCGACAGGCGATACCGTAGTAAAAATTATAAACAGGTAAAATATTACATACCCGCCCGATATAGCATATTTTAAATATTCCGTACCCTTGTCCTTTAAATACATTGCCAGACATAATACATAAGGCACCAGTGCAAAGATACAGAACACGGCAAAATATCCAATGCTTCTGCTTTTCTTGAGTACCTCAACAAGATAACATACAACAAGAATAATATTCATTATGCTGTATGCTATCATACTGGTCCTATTCGACAGCTTCAATCCGTCAAATTTTTTGTTTTCCATACTGCTCCTCCATACCTTCATAAATACAAAATACATTGTGCTTAATTTTTCATAAGTCAAAAACAGCACATTTAATATGTTACATATTACCATTTTTTGTATCTATATTACAAGCTTATATTGCATTTTTCGACATAATATTAGAACAAACATCTGCTTTCACAAATATTTGGTTTCTTCATATTATATTTATATAAAATATGCAAAAGGAGTCATATATGGCTTATTATAATGGCAATCACCGCATGGTGCAGCGTCAGCCTATGATGACCTGTCCGAATCAGGCACAGAACAGGCAGAGCAGCTCCGGATACGGTCGAAATACAGCTTCAGCACAGCCATGCTGTAATCAAAATGCCGATACACCACATCAGGATATGCCTAATGCTGCTGAAAAAAAGTGTATGATGCAGCCACGCATAACACCTGCAGATGGTGTTGCACAGTCATGTGTAATGCCTTCACCATACTGCCCTGTCGCAATGGCGTATGTACCATTTCAGGCATTCGAGGAATTATTCGAGGAATCAAAAGCATTTATGATTGGCACTGCCTTTCCATCGCTTTTCAAACCGTTTATGAGAGGAGGCAGATGTCGATGAACGAAACATGTAATGACAGGAATGCCCTGTTTAGAAAAATTCATGAGTGTGAGTTCATGATGATTGACCTTGGCTTGTACCTTGACACTCATCCGGACTGCGTTCAGGCGCTTAATGCATTTCAAAAGCATCGCGCTTCATACGAAAAACATGCAGCCGAATACCAGCGTCTCTATGGCCCGCTCACATTCTACAGTGTAAGCTCAGATACTTGCTGGCCGTGGCAGCAGCTTCCATGGCCTTGGGAAATGGAGGCGTATAATTAATGTGGATTTATGAGAAAAAACTGGAATTTCCTGTGCACATCAAGGAACCTAATCCTAAGCTGGCACAGCTTATTATCAGCCAATATGGCGGTCCGGACGGCGAAGCCGGAGCATCTTTTAGATATCTGTCGCAGAGATATTCGATGAAAGACAGACGCGTAGCGGGAGTGCTTACCGATGTCGGCACGGAGGAATTGGCGCATCTTGAGATAGTCGGTGCCATGGTTCACCAGCTCACACGCGACCTCACACCTGAGGAGATAGAGAAATCAGGTTTTGCACCTTACTATGTCGACCATACGCTTGGTGTCTGGCCGCAGGCAGCGGGCGGAATCCCCTTCAATGCATGTGAATTTCAGGTAAAGGGTGACCCTATAACAGATCTTATGGAGGATTTAGCTGCCGAGCAAAAAGCAAGAAGCGTATATGATAACCTGTTGAGACTGATAAGTGAACCGGACATTGTTGAGCCGCTACGCTTTTTGAGAGCGAGGGAGATTGTTCACTTCCAGCGCTTCGGTGAAGCGCTCAACATCACGCGGGAGGGACTTGACGCAAAGAACTTCTATGCATTCAATCCCTCGATAGATACATGAAATAGAATAATGCAATATTCAAGATATCAGGGTCAAAAGGTCAGAAGTCCGATGCAAGCCTGCCTGCGTGAGGATTTTTGACATTGTGACCCGCCAAAAACAAGGAACCACCTCTTTGCGGATAAGATATTACGGCTACATCATAACTGATGTGTAATAAACTTCTGCAAAGCGGTGGTTTCTTATATGCTGTTCATGTAAAAATCAACTGCTTCTATGTAAATTTTCACACTAAATTACTCATATTTTCTGCCGCAAATCGCACTAAACTACACAAATCTTTTTTTCTACCTCCACAGCCCCGGCTATTTAATTATTTCCTGTTTAATTATTTCTCATTCAAGAAATCATACTGCGAAATATAAAGCTTGTAATACATTCCGTCCTTATTTTTCATAAGCTCGTCGTGGCTTCCCATCTCGACAATCTCGCCGTGGTCGACATACATAATACATGACGAATTTTTGATTGTTGAGAGACGATGGGCGATAATGAAGGAGGTTCTTCCCTTTAACAGCTCGTTAAGTCCCTTCTGCAGAAGTATCTCCGTCTCAGTGTCGATACTTGAGGTTGCCTCATCAAGTATGAGAATCTTAGGGTCTGCCAAAACAGCGCGCGCAAATGAGATAAGCTGCCTCTGCCCTGCCGACAGACGGCTTCCGCGCTCATTAACCTCGGTGTAGTAGCCATTCTCCAGCCCCATGATAAAGTCGTGGGCGCACACGGTCTTAGCCGCCTTTATGACATCCTCATCGCCCGCCTCCATATTGCCGTAGCGGATATTGTCCATGATCGTTCCCGCGAATATGAAGCTGTCCTGCATCATCACACCCATCTGGGTTCTGAGGGATTTGATTGTCACCCTGCTGATATCTATTCCATCGATAAGCACCTGCCCTGAGGTGAGATTGTAAAAACGGCTTATGAGATTGACTATGGTTGTCTTACCGGCGCCCGTAGGACCTACTATCGCATAGCTCTCTCCGACTCCCGCCTTGAAGCTTACATTCTTAAGGACAGGCACACCGTCATCGTATGCGAAGCAGACATTCTTAAACTCAACCTCTCCCTTAATCTCAGGCATAGGCTTCGCATCCGGCACATCCTTAACCTTGACCGGTTCATCTATCGTCTCAAATATTCTCTCAAGATATGAAACCGCGGTGAGCACACTGTTATAGAAGTTCGCAAGTGTGGTAATCGGCGCCCAGAATCTTGAGATATATCCGGTAAATGCAACAAGTGTACCGACTGTCATAGCCGCATAGCCGTCCGTAATCCACGCGACACCCAGAACATATATGATTGCCGTTGTCACAACCGTGATTGTCTCAACCACCGGGTTTAGGAGAAAGTTATACTTGACCGCATTCAGCCATGATTTTTTTGACTCCATGTTAAGTCTGTTAAATATATCCGTGTTGACGTCCTCGCGGACAAATGACTGTGTGACACGGATACCGTTGATGCTCTCCGCTATGTAGGCATTCAGGTTTGACTGCTTATTAGACTGTATCTGCCAGGCTCTTCTCTGTTTTTTCTTGATTATCCACACAAGCGCAGCCAGAATCGGCAATCCGCACAGACACACAAGTGTGAACTGCACATTCAACATTAACATGAAAATTATAATGAATATAAGACTGCACATATCCGTTATAGTGTTTACAATACCGTTTGAGAGCAGGTCACTTAAGTTATTTACATAGTTGACCACACGCACCTGAATCTTGCCATGCGGCTTATCGTCGTAATAGGAAAACGGCAGCTCCTGCAAATGCACAAACAAATCACGGCGCAGTGCATGGATGACGCCCTGCCCGACCTCAGCCATCATCTTAATCTTGAATCTGAGTATGAGCACAACTATTACCGTCACGGCAAGCATCAGACAGCTCGCAACGATGACTCTCTGTGAAGCCGCGGCTTTGCTCATCGTGCCATGAATCGCGCACTGCTCAATCGTGTCCATTACATCCTTCAAAAATAGAGGATTGAGCATTGAAAGTGCGCTTGAGATAAGCATGAGCACTATAACTGTAATCAAGGTCTTTTTATAATTGCCAACATATTTTCCAAGACGTTTTAACTGGTTTAAATCAAATTTACTCTCCAAAGTCTCATCTATATCGTATTTATTCCTTGCCATATTTATCCTCATTTCCAGGTAAAAAACAAGCTGTCACACTTATATTTTACACCACATCTTTTTCCGGCAGCCTACCGTAAATACATTGAAAAATTCACAGTTTTACAACCGCCGGCAAAACAATCATTTTCTTCCTGACAAAACCGGATATCCGGGAGACTACGCCGCGTCATGCTCCCCATACTGGTGCATGAATACCGTATAATAATAGCCCTTCTTCTGTATAAGCTCATCATGATTGCCCATCTCAGCTATTTCACCATCTGAGAGAACTATAATCACATCAGCATCTTTTATTGATGAAATACGGTGTGCAATTATAAACACGGTCTCATACTCTATCCTTGCAAGCGCATCCTGAATCTGCGATTCCGTCTCCATATCCACAGCGGAGGTTGTATCGTCAAGCACAAGGATTGACGGCTCCTTAAGGAGCGCCCTGGCAAGTGATATTCGCTGCTTCTGTCCACCGGACAGTCCGACGCCTCGTTCACCCACTATCGTGTCATAGCCCTCAGGCATCTGCATGATAAAATCATGTGCATCCGCAATCTTTGCCGCCCACTCAACTCTCTCAAAAGGACAGTCCGGCTTCGCATAAGCTATATTTCCCTCGATTGTGTCCGAAAAGAGGAATACGTCCTGCATAGCCATTCCGATGCTCTGCCTCAATACTCTTAAATCCATGTCCTTGACATTCCTGCCGCCGACTAACACCTCGCCGCTGTCAGCATCATAGAAGCGGCACATAAGGTTGATTAGCGATGTCTTTCCTGCTCCGGTCGCACCGATAATTCCGACCTTCTGACCCGGTTTAACCTTGAAATTGATATTTTTAAGTATCTGTTCACCATCAATACTATATGACACATTTTTAAATTCAACGCTGCCCTCAGGCTTCTTCACATTCTCGTCAACCGGTCCTGTCACAGGATTCTTTATCTCAGGCTCCACCTCGATTGTCGCATATATCTTCTCAACCGATGTTGTAAAACGTTGCCAGTCATTTACCAGCCAGCCAGCCATACGAAGAGGTGCATCAAGCATCCACAGATATCCATTAATCATCGCCATATTTCCAAGAGTCATCTGTCCGTTTATAACCATAAGACCACCCGCAAGCATAAGCACAAAGGTGAGGAGATTGGCAAGAAGCTCAAATATCGGCACATGGCGCACCCATATCTTTGATGCCGCAAGCTCCGAATCCCTGTACTCCGTGTTCTCCGTGTCGAACTTTGAAATCTCATAGCCCTCCTTGGCAAATGCCTTGACCACTCTGTTACCGCTGATATTCTCCTGCGCAAATGCATTGAGGCTTGAAAAACGCTCCCTTACATTGCCGAACTTAGGCTTTACATTCTTAGACTGGATTATCGTGTTGATGAGTGTAAAAGGAAGCACCGCCAGCATGGCAAGTGCGATTCTCCAGTCGACAGTGAACATCATAAACAGCGATATCGAAAACAGCAGTATACATTCATAGGTTGAATAGCACACATACGACATAAAATGACGTATCGCCATCATATCTCCTGTCTGCCTCGACATCAGATCGCCAGTCCTGTGGCTGTTATAGAACGCGAAATCCTTTGCAAGCAGATTACGGTACACATCGTCCCTCATATCGTAGAGAAGTCCCTGTGAACAGTTCTCAAAATTCCATAAAAATATAAATCGCAGTCCCGCCCTTAACAGCGTAACGCCTATCATAAGAAGCAGGAACCTCGGAAGCAGGTCAAGCCTTATATTGCTTCCGTCCCCTATGATGTCATCCACTATAAATCCTGTTATCCTGGGATTTACGATGGCAAGCACGGAGGTAATCGTGACCATGACAAGTCCGATAATCATTCTCCACTGGTACTTTTTAAAGTACGAATAAAACCATTTCATTGCCGTCATTTTCTTAAGTCCTCCAAACTCTCTGCTAATGCAGTCGTTTTCATATATGCTTCATGTCAATATTTATATGGACATTCCATATACACCGCACAACAGCAACATATGTTCTCTTTAGGTACAACCTAATATAATGACTTTTCAAACAAATCTCAATGATGTATACTGTTAAAAAATTGATTTTTTCTGCTTTTTACTTTTTGAAGCAGACTATACGGACTTCATCGTGAACTTCACTATATGTGGGTATAAAAGAGAGCGCTTTTCATTCTATACCCACATTAAGACTATTTTTTATGTACTTAGTCTCTGTTTTGGGTATTTTTTTTACATTTTTTAATTCCATACCCATAAAGTAACTAATTTTAAACTATTTTTGGGTATTTTATTGTATTTAGTTATTTATACCCAAAATACATTTTCGAATGCTTATTTCGCCGACCTATAAGGGTATATTTAGAAACATCTGTGCTCTATACCCTTAGACACATACGATATCTTGATAAATATTTTCTGTGTGTTCTATATATTAACTGCACAGGTAAGGTAATTGTGAAACGTGAATTTGCCGGTAAAATTGCACAACGTCCGGTTATCGCAAGTGCACATATCAACTATATTTATGGAGGAATATACATCATGTTAAAAATACGCTATATGGGCTATAACAACACCCACCCTGATGGAATCAATATGGAACGTCCCGGCGGAATGGGGCATTATCTCATGCTCCTTGTAAAAAGTGACGCGTACTTTGAATTTCCTGAGGAAACCATATGCCGTCAATACTGCTGCGGTGAGCATGAAAATAAGACAACCGCCGATGAGCTTCTAAAGGGCAACCTGCCATTCGACAGGAATGCAAGGCACCCTGGGCTGATAAGACAGTACGTGAACACACCCGCCTTTATAATATACACAAAGGATGCGCCTATTTATTACTACAATGACAATGAATATGTGAATGACTGGATAAGCTTTGACGATATTCCAGATGAGAATACATGCAAGGATGAGAATACACGAAATGATAAGACTACATTCAGAAATAAGAATACATGCAAGGATTCGAATGACAATATCCGCAAGGATATAAATAGAAATTCTTCCAATAATAGTTCAAATGCCGACACAGACAACTCAAGCAACAGTAATGCTGCTACCGCCGGCAATGCAGATAATTATATAGATAATTCAATAAGTGATTTCATGCTAAGCCTCGACGTCCCGTTCAACCGACTCACGCTTCTGTCCGACTACACGGAGCTAAGCCAGCTCATCCGCGACCTAAGGCAGGAGTTCCACCAGACCGGCTCACACCATGAGGAGATTCTTGACGCGAAGCTTAGAACCATACTGTACAAATATAGCGACGCCTACCACCTTGAGACACAGCTCTCCGACAAGCTGAAGGTTCACAGACCGCTTTTCCATGAAATAAGAAACGGCATATACAGCCAGCACTCGCCCAAAAAGACGGTGAGTGAGCTGGCTGAAGATGCCTCCCTGAGTGTATCATATTTCCAACATATTTATAAGGAGCTGTTCGGCGTCCCGGTAATTCAGGATATAATAAGAAGCCGCATTGAGCGTGCCTGCTACCTGCTCACCATGACGCCCGACTCTGTCGCGCACATCGCTGAGAGCTGCGGCTATGAGAATGTGGAGCACTTTAACCGGCAGTTCAAGGAGATTACGGGGTTCAGTCCGAATCAGTATAGGAAGAAGAAATAAGCACCCTTTTCCCCTCAAAAGCCAACCCATAATGCCGTATCCGCTCACACGGAATGCCTCGCGCAACCAGTTCTGCGTCATAGTTCTTATCCTCAATCTGATTGAGGGCGGACTGTGCCGTGGCTTCAAGCGTCTGCTCCCTGCCCGGATTGCGCACCTTGAACTCCATCACAATTGCGGGCAGATTATCCTTCTTCGGTATCAGCATAACGTCATATCTTCCGAACCCGCTCTCGCGGTTTGAACGCACTTCGTATCTTTCTGCCTGTTCAACCATAAGTCCAAGAACAAAGCCATGGTAGAATCTCTCCGGTTCACCAGATGAACTGTCTCCACCCACATCGAAGTAGCTGAATACTTCCATCGAAATTCTGTTCATATATGCATTCATGGCTTCAACATCCCCTGAAACCACTGCGGCAATAAATCTGTTATAGTTGGATGCCGTAGCACCGAACCACCCCTTAAACATACCCGAAAACATGCTCATAGTCTCAAGATTAGTAATCGACAGATGATACCAGGGCTCCAAAAGCTCTCCTCGATACTCTACCTCATCCACCTTGAGATACCCACCCGCAACCAGCAGACTCCATATCGCACTCTCATTCGTATCAAGCTGGTTAAACACAATCTGCTCATCGAAATTGACAACTATATCTCCTCCTCTTAAAAGCTCCTCCATAAGCTCCTTAATCTCCGCTGAAGCAGCCTGCAACAGACGGCTGACCAGTCCATTAGAGCTTGTGGACGCCCAATAAGGCGCAAGCCTCTTTTTATCTAAATAGCTGGTTATAGACCATGGATTGTAGATATCCCTATGTGAGCCAAACGTAAATCCGTCATACCACTTCTTGACCTCAGCCTTCTTATCAGACAACCCGAACATATCAAGCGAAGCAAATACCTCCTCCTCTGTAAAGCCAAAGCACGAACTGTATTCATCAGAGGTTGTGGTCACAACATTGAGGTTGTTGAGGTCGGAAAACATTGACTCCTTGGAAACCCTTGTAATTCCTGTCATAATAGCGCGCTCAAGATATTGATTGGTCTTGAAAGTGGCAATAAAAAAACTGCGCAAAAACGCAGTAAATTCATCCCAGTATCCATGTATATATGCTTCCTGCATTGGTGTATCATATTCATCAAGTAATATAATTGTCTTTTTATTGTAATATCTCTCATAATAATTACATAGCTGTTTCAAACTCATAGAACACTCAGCATCATCCATACCTACATTTGTCTGTCTAAATTCTTGCTTTTCATCATCGTCAAATATAATACCGTTTAACAAAACACGGTTATTCTTGTATAATTCGGCTACCTTCATCTTCACCTGCCGCTTGGCGTCCTGAATATTATCCGCCTTGACATCCGCAAAGCTCAAAAATATTACCGGATATGTCCCCTGAATCTGCCTGTATGCCTCATCCTCCCACACTGACAAGCCCTCAAACAAATCCCCCCTGCCTGCATAACGATTAGAGAAAAAACATTCAAGCATGCTCATATTCAATGTCTTGCCAAATCGTCGCGGACGTGTTATGAGTGTGACATCGTCCCCTGAATCCCACCACTCCTTAATAAAATCCGTCTTATCAATCAGGAAATATTTATTCTCCCTCATGTCCGCAAAATTCTGTTTACCAATACTAATTTTTTGCTGCATACTGTACCTTCTTTCACATTATGCTATAATATACATTTAACCGACATTTATTTGCAATTATTATGAATATAATAGCATAATGTATCATCTTTAGCAACACTTTTCAGGCTCTGCCGTCCCAATTCTCCAGCCTCTTTATATCCATTTTCCCGACAATGTTCTTAGGCATTGCTTCGAGAAACTCATACGCAAACGGACGCATATAGTCCGGGAGCTTGTCAGGGCATAACTGTCTCAGACTTTCTTCTGCATCGATTGTAGCTTCGCCTTCATTCAACACAACAAATGCCTTAAATTCAGAGCCCGTTCCTTTTTCATTGTGTGCGCTTACAACGCAGACCTGTGCAACCTTTTATCCTCCGCTATCGCCTCCTCAATAGGCTTTGGAGGAATTTTATATGCCAAGCCATTAAGATCTACTAGCAAAAATCTCTTCATCCGCCCGACTATGTACAAAAATCTGTCTCTGTCAATGCGTGGAGGTATTTTAATATGAGCACAATATCTGAAACCGTAGGAAAGAGACTGCGGATTAGAAGGACAGAATTAGGCTACAGTCAGGAATTGACATCCGAGAAGGCTGGACTGCACCCGACATATATAGGACAGGTTGAACGTGGAGAGAAGAATCTTACAATCGAGAGTCTTGAAAAGATATGCAATGCGATTGAATATCCAATGGAGGACTTATTTTTCAGAATCAACACCTTCGACCCACAGGACGTAACCGCGCAGAAGTGCTATGACCTTATCATCGAACAGCCGAAGAAGGAACATCAGAATATATACAAAATCCTTGATGCCATAATCAAATATAGACATGGAATGAGATAATGAGAAAGCCTGTACCATCTCCCGGTGGCACAGGCTCTTTTCATATATTCGTATTCCTTTTAATAATATTTCCTCACTTCGCTTCATCGAATGTCACTGTAATACTCGTTCCCTTGCCCGGCTCGCTAATTGATTCTAACAACCTGCTTGGCACAGTAACTCATTTATATACCTTATTTTTTCAATTTATACATTCGATTCCTATTTTCACCAATCGGCTCAATATTGTCCATCTTCGAAAGTATAACACGAGTTCTTTCTGCACTTAGCCCTATTATTTTCGCTATATCTTTGGCACTTGCTAATTCAGTTTGAATTAAGAATTCTCGTATCTTTTCCCTATGATTTTCCGTTTTTGTCGTTTGTTTTTTATCGTTTGTTTTTATCGTTTGTTTTTTATCGTTTGTTTTTATCGTTCGTTTTTCTGCAAATTCAAGTGACAAACACGTTCTATCCGGATTGTAGCTTTCCTCTATAACCGGAATTTGCCATCCTTCATTCTCCCAAACCTGATAAATATCCGGAATACCACTTCCAGCTCTTTCTCCAATACCAATCATATTAAACATCTTCATTAATGTTTTATTTCTTGGATCTGAAATACCACCACGAAGCATCTGTTTCTTACCAATACGGATACTACCTGGATTCTCGATAACCAGTTTGTCATCTTCCTTCTTAATCACAACACTTTATTTTATCTGCATTCTTCAAACCGGTAGTATACCAAGTTCCATCTTGACGTTCACCTACGCCAAGGATAATTACTCCACCATTAGAATTAGCAAATGATGAATATGACTCCCATAATGCTATAGGCAATCCACCTTCTGCCTTTTTCACTTCTCGGCAGTTATCTTCATATTTATCAAATTTTGATAAATCAAATAAATCTGACATATGAGATTCTCCGTCCCTTTCCTTTATACATATAAACAAACAATCAACTAATATCAATTTGATTTTTCAGCCTACTCCGCTTTTTTTAAGCCTACTTGCACTGTATCACCATTTACGATAATTGAACATTTTATCAACATACCATTTGCGACAAGCAGTTGTAACTGTTTTTCTTCACTCATTGTAGATTTGCTTCAATATATGACTTATCTATCCTGTACTTCTTCATACGATGGCAGTCCCTCAAACATTCCTCCTAAATACATCTTCTCAACATTCTGTGCTTCTCTTGGTTTAAACTGCGAAATTCTTTTTACGCAGCTTCCTTTGACATCCATAAATGTCAAAAGATTAATTTGATCCGGTCTAAAAATGGAATTGGAAAACAGATTGGTGTCATGTGAGGTAACAAACATCTGTGAATTTGAAGCCTTTTCCATGAAAAACTTTATTATTCTCTCTGCCAGTCTGTTGTGCAGGCTGTTTCCAAACTCATCAATCACGAACATTCCCGGCTTTTCAATAACACATATTAAGTCGGGCAGCATATCGGCAAACACCTGATTTCCCTGTGACTCTCTGACGATTGCATTCGGTGTAGGAAAGCTTTTTCGTTTTAAAAAGACCGTCTTATTATCCGAACCCACCGACACCTTAACGCCTGCACCTTCACTCTCAGAGCCATACTCAACAACAAAGTCATAATGAAAATCTTCAAGATATTTGTTTATGTTTTCTACACCATTCTCCTCGGCATATTTACTTATTGTGTCCCCTAAAAGAGCATCTTTATGGTATCCGTCAATGACATATGAATTTTGCAGATATTCCATCAGTGCCCTGAGCGTAGGCTCCTGCGGAAATCTTCCTGTATTAAACGAGGCTGTTCGCAAAAACAAAGTGTTCGCATCAAGCTTATCATCAATAGTTATACTCTCTCCAATTCTTAATTCTCCAGCATTTCCGTTTCTTTTAAGAACCGAAATGCTGTCAATCAATACTTCCTCCGAGATGCTTCCAATTCTCCCAGTATTCTAGCACTAAGTCATTAAATTTATTTTTTTATTACACATT
>OAUU01000182.1_pt1 | contig 66546 bp, 53 predicted proteins | sample 1501381 | NCBI WGS metagenome assembly OAUU01 (sample SAMEA2580057, study PRJEB22360) | human gut metagenome | reverse complement strand
GTTTGGAACTGCCAAGCACGTTAGGAATTGTTTGCAGGAAGATTGCTCAGAAACTTGATGGATTTGAAGGATTTCATTTTTTAGAAATCCCTACACAGGAGCTGATAATTCTATTATCTGGTTTCTTAATATCAAAAACGTGCATTAAAGCCAAGCTCACCCTCCATATTCTTTTTAGAATCAAGCTCCTGGAGAGTTGTCCCTGTTATTACAACAACATTGTCTTCAAAACCAAATATTGCATTTGGGTTCTGAAGAAGTATATTAGTATCAAGCACATAATATTTTTTCATATAATCCCTTGCCTCCTTGAAAAGTCATCTGTTTAACCTACTGACAGCTATATAGCTGCCATTTAATCAGAGCACCTTAGAGCCATTAGCCATCAGCTTGAAGGTAGCGCCAAGCATATCTGCTGCACCTCTGCACATCATCATTCTTCCTAAAAATATTTCAAAATATTCATACATAGAACAGATTTTTGTATCTATCTGAAGATTAAGCGATATTGTCTTCTTCTGCGAATTTATCTTTAACTTATGCTCTGTAACCGCATAGTTAACCCTGTCGTGTATATCAAAGGCCGCCTTTCCTTTCTCACTTCTGACTCTGTCGCGCCTTACATCCGTCTTATCTGCAATTATAAGTGCAGCAGAAACCGGATCAACTGCTCCACCAGTTGATTCATCATGGTTAGAAATTGCCGAGACTACTGTAATTCTATCTTTTATACTCATGTCTGAATTTTTCAATATTTCATTTGCAAGTAATCCACCATACTCTGCATGATGAACCCGGTTAACTGCATTTCCTATATCATGCATATAACCTGCTATCCTGGCTAACTCTATATCCTCATCAGTATAGCCAAACTTTTTTAATATTACTGCTGCAGTCTGTGCAACAAGACCACTGTGAATCTGTGAATGGTCTGTATAGCCAAGCAGCCCTAGATTATAATTTCCCTTCGTTATGAATTCATTGACCTCTTTATTTTTCTTAATCTCATCAAATGTCAAAAAATCGCCTCCTTAATTACCTTTATTGTAAAAATAAAATCAGCTTCCAGCTATATATCTAATGTAAATATATAGTAAAGTACTGGTAAAATTATCAATATCATATAAACCACAACGAAATTATGTGCAAATTATATTATTCTGTTGTTGACACACCTGCATTTCAATGCGAAAGTAACGTGTAGTCATATAGGAATATATTATTGTTTTCTTCATGTTTTTTCAGACAATAATCTTTTTCTATAATAAAATGTGACTATGGCGGAATATACATAAGAGTAGAATAATCCGCAAGTGATTGGATGAATAATGTTAGAGATTTTAAAGGCGATATTTGGGGTATCGTAGAAGGTATTACTGAATGGCTTCCAATAAGCAGTACAGGTCATATGATTCTGCTTAATGAGATTATGCCGCTTAAGGTATCTGATGCATTTTACAGTATGTTTGAAGTTGTTATCCAGCTTGGTGCTATAATAGCTGTTGTTATTCTTTTCTGGCATCAGTTATGGCCTTTTGGTAAGAAAAACAACAAAGAACCACTAGCAGAAAGTGGTGCCGGTGCTTATGTTAAATGGGATATATTTAAGTTATGGTTTCATATTCTTGTATCCTGTGTCCCTGCTGCTATTGTTGGTATTCTTTTTGATGAACAGCTTGAAGCCTTGTTCTATAATTACACAACAGTTGCTATTATGCTCATTATATTCGGTATAGCTTTCATTATTGTTGAAACTATGCATCATGGAAAGAAACCTAAGGTTCGCCACCTTACAGGTATCACTTATAAGCTTGCTTTCTATATCGGACTTTTCCAGCTTATAGCTGCTATATTCCCTGGTACCTCACGCTCTGGTGCAACCATAGTTGGTGCACTTATATTTGGTATTTCAAGAACAGTAGCTGCTGAATATACCTTCTTCCTTGCTATTCCTGTTATGTTTGGAGCGAGCCTTCTTAAGGGTGTGAAGTTCCTTATGCATAACTCTATGACATCTATGGAAGGGATGATTCTTCTTGTTGGTATGCTTGTTGCCTTCATCGTTTCTTTAGTAGTTATCAAGTTCCTTATGGGCTACATCAAAAAGCATGACTTCAAGGTATTCGGCTGGTATCGTATTGTACTTGGTATAATCGTTCTTATATGTGGCTTTGCCGGAGTTATTGGGGCGTAACTTAATTAAATATTTTTCAGATTATATATACGAAAATATACCTCTGCATAAAAAATAACTGGATAACTCCACAATGGAAATTATCCAGTTATTTCTCATTTAATTATTTAATTATTCAATTCTGCTTTTTTATTCTATTAATAATCATTTTATCAAAATGGTAATCATGCGCCATTAAACATTCACATTTATCTGCTCAATTCTGCACTCATGCTTCTTAAACTGTTCATCTTTATCAGTGTAATTAACACCAACAAGGATAACTGTACCAGAATATCCTTTAAGGCTCTGCACGTATTCTTTTTTCTTAATCTGGGATATGGCTGAACTGGCTGTTTTATTCCATTTTAATTCCACAACTATACCTTACCTAACCAGCGGTGGCAATCAGTTCTTCACGTACTTCATTAGTTATTGCCTCTCCGCCCTGTTCCTTCCATTCATTGACAAAGGTATCAAAATACGATATATCCTCAGCACCACATATAATCTTTAGGTACGCTTCTTTTTCCTTTTCCTTTAAACGCCACCACCGCGTTTTCATCGTGTCTGTTGTCTTAAAATACATAGAATTAACAACACGTATATTACCCTCGCTTAACAGCCTGCAGGCCGTTATTCTTGACACATAGGCTGCCCATTGTGTACTTGTTGCATTCCTTCTTTCAAGTGTATTATCACTCCCCTGTGCGCTCGATTCTATATAGTTTTTTCCTGTATTACTAATGTATGAACTGCAGGCATCGTAATACGACTTTTCAAGCAACTCAAGCTTATCAGGATCACTCTCTCCTTTAAGTGCCTTGTCAATCTTATCATAGCATATAGACAGAGCATTATTGTAGTCCACATTAATTGAAATAGGACGGGCAGTAGGTTCTACATTCTGCTGGTAATAATATATAAATTCCTGCAAAGCATTGCTGTCATACCTTGCACTATCGAACATTACGCTTATAATCTTAGCCGCTATCTCCGGATGCTCAAAGCCCTTTCTTACCACAACATACTTATAGCAGGGATTCTGGCTGTGATAGCTTGTACTTCCATCATCAGAGGTCTGTATCAGGTATGGCTGCCAGTCTGCATCAGGATTAGTGTTTACTGCATTGGCCAGTGGATTATTGGGTGCCCACCATGGTCCAAAAAATGAGCCGCACCTTCCATCCTCAATAAGCTCACATATATTAGTTGTCGTCCTTAATAAAAAGTCATTATCTATTATTCCATCGCTATATAACTGCCTTATATATGCCAGTGCATCCTTTGCCTCTGACGTAACAGAACCATACACAACATTTCCATCTGAATCCTTTATCCACTGCTTAGGATATGCATTAAAACACGCAAAAACAATATCCAGCAGGAATTCACTGCTATAACCGCACTCTCCTGTCAGCTCTGTATCTACTACAAGGCCGACAGTATTGCTCCTTCCATTGCTATCTGTTCCATTATTGCCAGGATCCTTTTCAATAAATTCCTTAATTATATCAACAACATCCTCTATTGTTTTAGGCTCTGTCAGACCAAGCTTATCCATCCAGTCCTTACGCAGCCATATAAGATTAGGACCATCTGTTATATTAGTCTCTGGAAGTGCCATAATCCTTCCATCAAATGTAATCATATCCTTAAGTGAGCTTCCATAGCTGTTATATATAGCTCTTATCCTGCTGCTCAGACAGTTATTATAGCTTTCTGTCAGATCCTCAATCATATCTTCCTCAACAAGTCTTTGCAGCTCATCCTGACTTGAAACCATCATTATATCTGGCAATGCACCCATAGAAACAGCTATTGAAACATTAGTATTATACTGCGCATCCTGTGCCTCAAATGCATCAATATTCTGAACATTAATCATATTCTTTATATATCTGGTATATGCATTATCTGTATATGTATCGCCCTCTGGCATATTGGAATTATTAACACTTGTCATTTTGCCAAGTGTATAGCTTATAGTTTCTGGATACGCACCATAAGGCGTTGTCATGGCATAATACAGCTTATCAGCATAATCCTCTTTAGCTGTATATACACTTTTAGCCGGGCTGTTACACCCGGCTTGAAATAATAATATCATAGCAGTTAATACTGCAAACATCCTGAATATTCTTTTTCTCATTACATACCTCTTCTTTAATCCCTGTTCTAATTCACACAGGATTACAAAGCACAAAGTATTGACATTATCCTTTTACTGCACCTGACATACTTTCATTATAGCACTTCTGCATTATCATAAACAAGGCTGCAATTGGAATCGATATAAGTACAGCTCCTGCTGCGAATCTTGTGTACCACACATCAACATATTCCTTTTCAAGCATCTGCCATAAACCGATTGCAACTGTGTAATAGTTGGCATTGGCACGGCATATAACTCTTGCAAATATGAAATCAACCCATGGTGCTATGAAAGAAGTAAGTACTGTATACACGATAATTGGTTTACTTAAAGGTATTGTAATTCTTGTAAATACCTGCCATTTCGTTGCTCCGTCAATGACTGCTGCTTCATCAATACTCTTTGGAATCGTATCAAAGAAGCCTTTTGCTATATAAAACTGTATTCCGGCCGATGCCGAATATACAAGCACAAGTGCAACCCTTATCATTGAACCCTCAGATAATCCAACAGCCTTAAGAATGTAATATACCGCTACCATTGCCATAAAGGCTGGGAAAAGACCAAGTATCATAGCTACATTCATCATAGCCTTCCTCATTTTGAATCTGAGGCGTGACATACAGTAAGCAACTGAAAGCACGAAAAACGTAGATATAATACACGAAAATACTGCAACTATAAGCGTATTCTCAAACATTCTTGGGAAATTGAGTATTCCAGTATCTGTAAACAGCTTTGTATAATTATCAAGTGTATATGCCTTAGGGAAAAATGAGCTTGTATATGCTCCCTTCTGTGCCCTGAAGCTTGTGAGGATTATCCATATAAGCGGCATTACCCATATAACTGCAAGTATTGTAAGTGTTATATGTGCCAATATATTTTTAGCGATTTTTTTCTTTTTCATTGGAAGCCCTCCTCATCCTTATAAGACTTAGTTCTTCTATATACAAGAAGTGAGCCAATTGCCAGGAATATGAATGTCATAATACCTATAACTGCACCCAGATTATAATATTGATAATCTACTGTCATCTTGTATAACCATGTTACAAGAAGGTCTGTCTTACCAGCAGTTTCGCCAGCCAGAACCGGATCACCCTTAGTAAGAAGGTATACAATATTGAAGTTATTAACATTAGCTGTAAATGTAGTTATCAGATATGGTGTTGTAACAAAGAACATATATGGCATCGTAATATTTGTAAATTTAGCAAAGCCATTAGCACCATCTACATCTGCTGCCTCATAAAGCTCCATAGGAATGTTCTTTAATATTCCTGTAACCTGAAGAATCGTATATGGAATACCTACCCACAGATTGACAACAATAACTGTTATTCTTGCCCACATTGCATTAGTGAAGAAAGGAAGTGCCTTATCAATCCAACCCAGATTTCTTAACACAACATTTACAATACCATCCTGGTTTAACATACTTCTCATGACAAGAAGTGAAACAAACTGTGGAACAGCTATCGAGAGAACAAATATAAAACGCCAGAATGACTTAAACCTTGTTCCCTTCCTGTTAATCAGCAAAGCAACAAGAATACCTAATATGTAATTGAGACCTGTTGCAAATATAGCCCATATAATAGTCCATACCAAAACTGACCAGAAGGAATGTCCAATAGAGCTTCCCGAATCAAACAGCTGCTTGAAGTTCTCTAATCCAACCCAGTCAAACAGTACAAGATGGCTGTCTACTTTACTATAATTGGTAAATGCCATACTTATCATAAATACAAGTGGCAGAATGGTAAATATAAGTACTCCCCCAACCGGAGGTGTAAGAAGCAGCTTGTGTAGATTCTCATTGAATAATGATTTAACATCCTCCACAAATGTGTTAATATGCTTTCCTAAAGCAAGCCTTGTTTGAACATTATAAGCACTCTTGACTGAACTCATAGCAAGAACAACATAAGCGGCTATAAGAAATATAGTTGCCACACCATACAAAAGTATCAGAAGTGAATTATCACCTGCCACATATTCGTATACACCCAGCTTCTCATTCCATATCTCCTGCTGTTCTCTTCCTCCAAGGCTTGGAAGCATGGCGAGACAGTTGATTCCTTTGAATATCATAAAGCATATAAAGCTTACTTCTATTGCAAGATAAAGAATGCCTTTGATTATCTGCTTTCCTGCAAGATTACCAAGTCCAAGTATAATGGCACTAAGTCTGGTAATGGCATTACCTTTTCTGAATGCCTGAATAAATCCATCTTTCATCACCATACCTCCTGTTACAAGCTGGCTGTCACTAATAATGTGACAGCCATCCTTTTATTAATTACTTAAATTATGAATTACTTAAGCCTTTATTTACTTACTATTGATGTATTAATCTGCTTGTAGAAATCCTGTGTCTTTGCTGCTGCATTATCCAGAGTAACCTCACCATTAACTACAGCCTTTGCAAAATTCTGTGCTGGTGTCCAATAAGCATTCATTCCTGATACTGTAGGCTGGATAACTGATGTCTTGTTAAATGTATCATTCTGTGCTGTTATAAGAGCATCGTTCTTGATAGCATCTGTTGCAAGAAGCTCTGTATTGCAAGGAATAACACCTCTTAATTCGTAGTGGCTCTGCTGTGCATCCTTACCGCCAAGATACTTAGCTAATGCTACAGCTACCTGCTGATACTTGCAGTTAGGGTTAACTGCGATTGCCTTAGAACCTGCAAATGCCTTAAGCTGCTTATCTGTTCCGCCTATCTTTAAGGTTGGAAGTGATACTGCGCCAAAGTTGTTACCAAGAATTTCCTTAACACTCTTATAGTCCCATGAACCTGAGAAGTATGCACCAACAGAACCATCTCTTAAGCCTGCTATACCTACACCCTGAAGGTCATTTACGAAGTTAGGATTGTTAACAAATGAAACCATAGCCTGTGTTGCCTGTGTACCCTTATCACCAGAAATATCAATTCCTGCTGAATTATCTTTACCATCCTTGCCAAAATATGAGCATCCGTTAGCAAGATAGAATGTTGACATATACCAGCCCTCTGTTATATTAAATGCTACCTTGTTTTTAGAAAGCATTGTATCTAAGCTCTTAACATCACTTTCTGAGAATTTGCTCTTATCATAATACATAAACCATGTATTAGTTGTGAATGGTACACCATAAACATTACCGTCAACTGAAACTGAATCTACAATTGCACCTGAATTAGTTTTCTTAACATAATCTTCTGTCTCGCCACCAAGCTTTGCAATGGCATTAGCATCAATAAGTGTCTGAAGCTGGTCATTTGCAAAGAAATAAACATCTCCTGAATTACTTGGATCCTGTGTTACAGTCTTACCTGCATCTGCCTCTGCACATACGCCATAATCAAATGTAAGATCCCAGTTTGGATGCTCTGAATTAAACTTCTCACACATTGTCTGAAGCCATTTGCCATTTTCCTCTGCCTGATCCTCTGCTGGTCCCCATACTTTAATGGTAGCTGTAATCTTTTCATCTGTCTTTGAATCCTTACCTGTGCTGGCCGAATCATTTCCCGAACCGCAACCTGTTAAAAGTGATCCACACATCGTTGTCAGCATAAGTGCTGCTGCTAATTTTTTTAATCTCATACAAAAAACCTCCTTAATAATTTAATCATCAATCATCCTTTGTTTTTCGACGTCTTTAACTTTTCTTGATGATTTAATTATATTAGTAGGTTTATAAAATTAAAATATAAAGTATTTTAGATATATGTTGTTTTTTTATGATGTAAATATAAAAAACATAAAAATTTACATAATGAATATTATTCCATCAGTCTTATTGGGAATTTAATCATGATTGTTGTACCTGCACCAACTATGCTTTTAACCTCAAGATGATATTCTTCCCCATAAAACAGTCTTATTCTGTCATTGACATTACGTGCGCCATAGCCCTTAGACTCTGCTGTAAGAAAGCTTTCACACATATTTTCATCCATTCCCACACCATTATCTGCTACAGACAGACAGACGATATCTATGTTTTCATTAGCTTTATTTACATATGGGCAACGGCTTCCCTTAATAGTTATCACCCCACGCCTGTCAGTCAGAAGGTCTATTCCATGGTCAATTGCATTCTCCACAAGCGGCTGGAGTATAAGATTAAGCGACTCAACCTTAAGAATATCGCTGCTTATATCAATATCAACATCAAATGAATTATCGTGCATAACCTGCTGAATCTCTATATAGGACCTTACATTACTTACTTCCTGCTCAAGCATAAGTGTATTCTTACCCTTGTTAAGTGAAGTTCTGTAATAATTAGATAATTCAAGAGTAATCCTGCTTATATCATCCTGCTCATATTCAATAGCCTTCCAGTTAATAAGTGACAGCGAATTATATAGAAAATGTGGATTAATCTGTGCCCTTAACGCCTTCATCTCAGATTCCTTCTGGCTTATTCGGCCTTCATACACCTGCGTTATAAGGTTCTTCGTCTGTGTTGTCATCTCATTAAAGCCCTGAATCAGCTCTCCAATTTCATCCTTATCCTCTGTCTTTATGACTGCATTGAAATCTCCCTGCTCAACCTTAGCCATGCTCGCCTGCAGCTTTCTTATTCTTTTTGTGATAAATCCAGATGTAGCTGTAATAGACGCTGCCAGTCCAAGCAATGCAACCACAACTGCTACTATTATCATGGCAGCTATCGAGCTTGTCGAATTAAACATCATTTTCCTTGGCTCATATATATAGGTTGTCCAGCCTGTAACCGGTGATTCCTTTCTTACAAGTGCATAGCCTCCTGCATTGCTGCATATACTTCCATCCCAGCGGACTTCACCCAGCATTTTTTCTAAAGTCAGCTTTTCTGCTTGTTTTTCCATACCGCTATTGTCCGAATAATTCAAAACATATCTGCTATCATCACCAATATTATTAAACTCCCCAATTACTTCACCTGCTCTGTCAACCACAATTATTCCACATCCGGGTTCAAGTCCCTGTGTATAGGAGGACATAACACTATCATAATCGACATCTATATACATAACACCTGTAATTCCCATATGTTCAAGTGTTGACATTTTTCTTGCAGATATAAGCTTTTTGTTATCCTTATCTACATACCAATTAATAGCTGTAGAGTCTGATGCCATATCGAAAAAGGGTTCATTCTCAATTTCCTCAATAGGTGCAATCGTAGTATCATGCTTTATTCCGTTATCAATATATACTGTAACCTTATTTATATCATTATGAAAATATCTAAGTGAAGACAGCATAGGATCAAAGGTTGTAACAATCTGGCTGTACATTTCATATGTGCTGCTGTAATCATAGGCAAGCACACTTGAAACTGTCTCATTAAAGGTTATATAGTTAGAAAGATTATTATATACCTCAATCTGACCGTCCACAGTAGCAACAGACTGCTCTAATGAACCCTGCATGCTCTTTAAATCCCTGTCCATAAGAATTGAACGCATCTGTCCAAACGCAAATGCAAAAAGGACAAACAATGGAATAAGACCAGTAACTATATAGATACTGGCAAGCTTATTCTGTAATTTTATATTGTTAATTCTCTGTCTTATCCATCTCAAGCAAACTGTACCTCGCACGTTTAATTACTAATTATTATTCTGCATTTTCCCTGAACTTCTGTGGACTTACGCCACAATACTCCCTGAAGCTCTGACAGAAATATGACACATTAGGATATCCCACCTTCTCACTAATACATACTATCTTCATATTAGTCTCCTCAAGCATCTGCCTTGCCTTCTCCATCCTGTACTGCTTAATATACTTGCTGAGGTTCTGCCCCGTTTCTTTCTTGAATAGCGAACTAAGATAGCTAGGTGCAAGATAAACCATATCTGCAAGCTGCTGTGCACTTATTTCTTCTCCAAAATGTCCATGAATATAATCCTTAACCATCTCTATCTCTCTGTGTGATGAAACAGGATCACTTCCAAATGACTTTTCCAGCAAATCAATATTCTTATTAACAATATCCATAATACACGAAAAATCCTCAGATGTATACAATCTGTCTATCTCCCGGCTGAATTCATCCTGATTCGCCCCCGGTATATTATCATAAAAATCCTTCAACAGATTGGAAAATACAAATTTAATATATATATGCGAAAAATTAGACTGTCCTCTGTACTTCTTACACAATGCCTCAAAATGAATTCTTAAAAAAGTAACATCCTTCATCTTAATATCCTGTTTCATCTGCTTCATAAGTGCATCATCATCAATCTGTACTAACACAGGTGTCTGTTCATTCACATAATTAGAATATATATATCTGTCCATCTGATAAAACTTGTTGTTCATAAGTGCTTCCAATTCATCCATAACACCTGAAAGCTTATGATAATCACTAAACACATCAGACACAGCCGCATACATAAACTGGCTGCTCTCTTCATATATATAGTTGTGCAGACTGCTAAGAAAACGCTCAATTCTATAATTAGTATCTGCTTTAGCCGCTTCTTCCTCTGACGTTTTCAGTAATATAACCGACTGCTGCGGATTAAGGTTAAGATACAGGCTTTCCCACTCCTCTTTAATAATCTGTACCGCCTTATCAAAATCAAACTCGTACTTTCCAAAGAAATCCGAGTTAAATTCGATAAGCACAAGCCTGTTAAAACCATTGAGAAATTCTGTATTCTTGACAATTCCATTTGCTGCACTTCCGTTGATAAGTGAATACAGGTAAAACTGTCTTAAGCTGTTAGCCTGCTTATTATAATCTTCATTTTTCCTTAATTCCTCATCAAGCTCACTTATAACCTTTAGCATCGTATTCTTAAACTCATCCGGTGCTACCGGCTTTAGTATATAATCCTCGACACCAAGCTTTACAGCAAGCTTTGCATATTCGAACTCATTATATCCTGAAAATATTATTGTTTTAAACTTGACACCGCCATCTTTTACATTTCTTATAAGTTCTATTCCATCCATAAAAGGCATCTTGACATCCGTTAAAAGAATGTCAACATGCCCTTCACCCTTATTATCATCAGACATAAGGTAATCATAAGCTTCTTTTCCATTCTCAGCCTCTATAACACCAAGATTGATGCCCATACGCTTAAGCAGAAGCTTTATTCCGTTTCTTTCTATCTTTTCATCATCTACAATTAATATATTATACATATTCATCCTGCCTCCCCATCATTATATTATTATAATCTTTTATATTCCGGTAGGCAAATCATTTTATAATAATGATGAGAAGAAATGATGAAAAGTTATTTTATTACAGCTTGAATATATCCCTGTTGTATTCTGCTATTGTCCTGTCTGATGAGAAGAAACCGGCATTGGCAATATTTATAAGCTGTTTCCTGCCCCATGCCATGTGGTCTTCATAATCTGCTAACGCCTGTTCCTTAACATTGATATAAGCCTTTAAATCAAGTAATGCCATAAACCAGTCTTTACCTACTATTTCTTTATACAGACGATTAAGCTCTTCTTTGTCACCAGCAGCAAGCATTGTATCTGATATAATAAAATCAACACATTGTTTAATAACTGGATCCTCCTCATACAGCTCTTTAGCACAATAATCACTATTAGCATAATGTGCTATGACCTCATCACTTGAAGCACCAAAGGTATATATGTTATCCTTTCCTACAAGCTCAGCTATTTCAACATTAGCTCCATCCATTGTTCCAAGTGTCACAGCTCCATTCAGCATAAACTTCATATTTCCGGTTCCGCTTGCTTCCTTAGATGCAAGTGATATCTGCTCAGATATATCACAGGCAGGAATGAGCTTTTCTGCAAGTGTCACATTATAATTCTCTACCATTACAACATTAAGATACTTATTAACATCTTCATCCTCCCTGATAACCTTTGAAAGTGTCAGTATAAGATGAATTATATCTTTAGCGATTGTATATGCAGGTGCAGCCTTTGCCCCAAATATAACTGTTACAGGTGTTTTAGGAATATTTCCGTTTTTAATGTCAAAATATTTATATATTATATACAGCGCATTCATCTGCTGTCTTTTATATTCGTGAAGTCTCTTGACCTGTATATCATATATCGAATTATCATTAATAACAATTTCCTGCTTATCATAAAGATATTTTGCAAGTGCAGTCTTATTGTGCTGCTTAATATCTGACAAATGTTCTATTACCGATGTATCCTCTGCATATGACATAAGTGCTTTCAGCTCATTTGCATCATGCTTATACCCATCACCTATTAGCTGTGTTATATAATCTGCAAGCTCATGGTTACAGTGGATAAGCCATCTTCTGAATGTTATACCGTTAGTTTTATTATTGAATTTTTCAGGATAAAGCTTATAGAAATTATTAAGCTCTGTATTCTTTAAAATCTGTGTATGCAGCTTTGCAACTCCATTGACACTCATGCCATAATGAATATCAATATGTGCCATATGAACAAGCCCTCTGCTGTCATCATCACGTTCTTCAATAATATATACTGAACTATCATCATAGCGTTCACGCACTCTTTTATCCAGTTCCCTTATTACAGGCATAAGCTGTGGAACACATTTTTCAAGATATCTTACCGGCCACTTTTCAAGTGCCTCTGCAAGAATAGTATGATTAGTATATGCGCAGGAAGCAGATACTATCTTTATAGCCTCATCCATTGATATAGCTGTTCCATCAATATCTCCATTCTCTGTAAGAAGTCTTATAAGCTCTGGTATGATCATAGTTGGATGTGTATCATTAATCTGAATAACAGCAAGCTCTGGAAGATTTCTATAAGACTTTCTTTCTCCATCTGTTAAGGCTGCATTAAGCTGCTCACACTTTGCACGGCACTCATCTAATATAAGCCTTGCTCCATTGCTTACCATGAAATACTGCTGGTAAATTCTTAGCATTCTTCCTTTCTCATCACTATCATCCGGGTAAAGAAATAATGTAAGATTTTCCTTTATATCATCTTTATCAAAATCAATTCCTGACTTATTTACAATAGCTTCATTTACTGTAGCAATATCAAATAAATGTAATTTATTAGTTGTCTTTTCACCATAGACATTAATATCATACATTCTTGAAGTAACACTAAAATCTGCAAAATCTATCTTATATGATACATCCGTTGGAATGAGCCAGCTATCCTTTCCTATCCAGTAATCTGGTACTTCCTTCTGTCTGCCATTCTCAAACACCTGCCTGAACAGTCCAAGATGATAGTTAAGTCCAACACCATCGCCATTAAGTCCAAGATTGGCTATTGAATCAAGGAAACATGCTGCAAGTCTTCCAAGTCCACCATTACCAAGTGAAGCCTCACTTTCAATCTCTTCAATCTGCGCAAGCTCCTTTCCTGCTGCCTCAAGCTCAGCCCTGACCTCATCATACACTCCAAGGTTAATTAAATTGTTTGACATCAGCTTTCCTATAAGAAATTCTGCTGATATATAATATAATTTCTTTCCAAGCTTTGACTGTAAATACTTATCCTCTCTTTCCCTCAATGCTTCAAGCCTTGCAACGTACTCCTTAATAACCTCATAGCATTCCTCATTACTACAGGCTTTAAGATTCTTATTCAATAATTCATTACTTATAGAATTCAATTTATCTGACATAATTCCACTCTCCATTCTTATATTGTTATAAATATGATGTCGGGGGCAAAAACTCTCGACTTTGATACCTACGGACTACTTTTTAGTTTTGACACTAGTATGATTATATCTCAATATATATATTTTTCTTGATTTATTATATCGTTTTCTTGTACAATACTATCATAATCTAAATATAAGTAACTATTAAACATGATTAATACTGGCTGTTAAAAGCCGGCTATATACTAGGAGCTGATATTATGCCTGATTCATTATACGAAACTCTCCATGAAACAAAGAGCCACTACAATACTGACTTTTCATATAATACATACCCATGCACTATTCCACAGGACTTTGCAGTAGTTCCTCTTCATTGGCACAACGAAATGGAGCTTATATACATTAAAGAAGGAAAAGGTCTTATTAACATTGACCTTAACCAGTATTTGGTAGGTCAGGGAGATCTTTTGATAGTTTATCCCGGAAGGATTCATTCTATAACTAATTATGATAATTCTGTCCTGAAATATGAGAATATAATATTTAATATTAATATGCTTCTTCCTAAAGAATATGACAGAAATACTTTTGAATATTTCGGACATATTAACAACTCCGATAATAATATGACCTGTATAATCAAGCCATCCGAGCTGCACTATAAAGAAATCATAAGCTGTATAGATGAAGCTGACAAAGTATGCGAAACATTTCCAACAGGATATGAATTAAAAATAAGAGGCTGCCTATACAACTTCTTTTTTGCACTTAACACACATTATTCGTGTGCAGCAAACAATGAAGTATCTGACAGCCTCTCAAACAGTAAAAAAAATAAATTAAAATTAATAATAACTTATATTGAAAATAACTATACCCATGCAATCTCAATTCAGGATATTGCAGATGAATGTCATTTCAGCGAATCTCACTTTATGAAATTCTTTAAACAATGTACTGGAACCTCATTTATAAGCTATCTTAATGATTACCGTCTGCTCATTGCCTCACGCCTGCTTACATCTACTGACCTGCCGGTTACACAGATTGCAGTTGAATGTGGCTTTGACAATATATCTTATTTTAACAGATGCTTTAAGAAAAAATATGGTGAAGCTCCTTCTAAAACCCGATGAAATACGTTGAAATCCACTAAAATCTACTGGATTCTGTTGTAATCTGCTGGAATCTACTAAAATATACTGAGCTTTTATAACCTGACTGCAGGGCAGATATTTTTACAGCACACACAGATACACAAAATACGCTGCATAACAGATTAACATCACTATTCCACAAGGCTTTCTTAACTCCTTATGCTTATAAGTACCAAGCCATAATAAGGCTCCACTAAATATTGCAATTGCTGTATCTATTACGAACTTACTTTCAAATGGTACGTTGCATATTAGTGATGTTATTCCAATTACAAATAATATATTGAATATATTACTTCCTACAATATTACCTATTGCTATTCCAGCGTTACCCTTTCTGGCTGCGGCAACTGATGTTACAAGCTCAGGAAGTGACGTTCCAAAGGCCACAATAGTAAGTCCTATGAATCTTTCACTCATACCAAAGAATCTTGCTATCCAGGATGCACCGCTTACTGCAAAATCGCTTCCCTTAACAACCATAACTCCGCCTATTACCATAAAAAGAAGACATTTCCATACAGGAATATCCTTAATTTCTCCTTCCTCCTGAACTTCTCCCTTTTTTGACATAATAAAAAGATACACAAGAAATGCAATAAACAATAATAGGAATACTACCCCTTCTATAAATGTTATAGACGAACCTGTTAATCCAAATACAAGCAGTAATGCTGTTATTCCTATCATAAATGGAATTTCGTATAATAATGTTGATTTCTGAATGGCTACATTGGTTATAACTGCTGTTATACCAAGAATTATAAGAATATTAAGAATGTTGCTTCCAACGATATTACCAACCGTTATTCCAGCGTTATTGTTAAGTGCTGCTGTTATGCTTACTGCTGCCTCTGGCATACTTGTTCCCATCGCAACTATCGTAAGTCCTATGATAAGCTGTGGTATTCCAAGCTTTCTTGCGATTCCTGCTGCACCTTCAACAAACCAGTCTGCACCTTTAACTAAAAACAAAAATCCTACCAATAAAATAAATACATGTAAAACCATATGCTACCTCTTCTTTCTTAGACATTTAATTAATATGCTAATTCTTATGTGCTGCAGTAGTATGTCTTATATGTCCCAATCACTTTACATTCAATTAATGTAAATAACATATGATTCAATAGGATTTCTTTAATAAAATTCAATAAAAAAAGAGACTCCTACTGCGTTACAGTAAAAGTCTCGCTATTTAATCACTTTCCGAGTTATCACACATTAGCTGTAATAACTGTACTGACGAAGAAGTGAACACGTTCTGGCTAGCTACTCCCTTTTAATGATAATAATCATAACAACTGAATTGTGTGTTGTCAATGCATTTGTAAATATTTTTGTTTCATTAATTTAAGCTTATTCTGCCTTCTTCTCGAATTCCTTAGCGACCGCCTCTAACAATTCTCTTATTGGAAGATGCTGAGGACAGACCTTCTCACATTTTCCGCAGCGAATACAATCACTTGCCTTACCATTATGAACTGTATGTACATCACTATAATAATAATCTGCATTCCAGTCATGGAATACTGTCTTTGCATTCATGTAGGCAAAAAGATCTGGTATAGATATATGCTTTGGACATCCTTCAACACAATAACGACAGGCTGTACAGGCAATCATATGCTTTGAATTAAAAACCTCTGCAACTGCTTTAACTGCAGTCATCTCTGTATCGTCAAGTGCCCTGAATTCCTTCATATAGCTTATATTATCTTCCATCTGTTCTATATTACTCATTCCAGAAAGAACCATCATCACACCATCAAAGCTTGCTGCAAAACGTACCGCATAGCTTGCTGCACTTCCACCATTAAGGTTATCCAGTATCTTTGCTGCATCCTCTGGAAGATTTACAAGATTACCTCCCTTTACCGGCTCCATAACTATAACTGGCTTGTTATACCTGCGGCAGACCTCGTAACACTTTCTGCTCTGTACAGCAGGATCCTCGTAATCAAGATAATTAAACTGTATCTGCGCAACTTCAATCTGTGGATATTCCTTTAATATTTCCTCAAGCACCTCCGCCTTATCATGAAATGAGATTCCAAAATGATGTATCTTTCCTTCCTTTTTTAACTCCAGCGCTGTTTCATATGCACGACATTTTTTAAAATGCTCAAATATATCCTTTGACTGTGAATGCATAAGATAAAAATCAAAATATTCAACACCACATGCCTCTAGCTGGCTCTCAAAAAATGGACGGATATCCTCCTGCTTATTGAAATAAGTCATAGTAAGCTTATCAGTAAGTATATATTCTTCTCTCTTATGTCTGCTTGTAAGACATTCCTTTAATGCAAGCTCACTCTTTCCCTCAAGATATCCGTGCGCTGTATCAAAATAATTGAAGCCCTGCTCTATAAATGTATCTACCATCTTTTTTGTCTGTTCGATATCAACAGCTTTACCATTCTCTACCATCGGAAGCCTCATACAGCCGAAACCAAAATTCTTCTTTACTTCATCAAAATACATATTCGTATACCTCCCAAGTTCATCTTAAAAGTATTATACCTTTTTATTTACACTTACTAAAGGGGATACGACAAATATTACATATTATTTTTTCCTTTATTTTTTATTATTTAACAATTATATATTTTTCTTATTTCTCATTAAAGATGTAGAATTGACTATGACAAATACTGAACCCGCATTGTGTACAAGTGCACCTATAACTGGATTAAGAATTCCTGTCATTGCTAATATTATGGCTGCTAAATTCAATATCATTGAAAATGAAAGATTAAATGCTGTTCATTAATGTCTATAAATTTATCAAGTGTTTTATTGATGCCATTGGTAATATTAGTAACTGTATTAAGCTTCTGCTTTTGTATCTGTCCAATCAATTCAATTTTATCATCAGTAGTATTTACTTTCGACCACACATCATCTATACTTGCAGATTTACTATTTTGTTTAACAATCTCAAATATTTCATTAATCTTTGAATATGTCCTATCATAATCCTGTTGTTGCAGCGAACTCTGTATATTATATGCTTTAAACTGCCCTTCAAGATTATTAATAAGTTTCTCCTGATTAGCCAGCTTTTCATTGCTCTGCTCTACGGCGGCTATTAAATCACATATAACTTCTTTTAACTCATTGGAATTGTCTGTTACCGCTGTTTCTCCATTATGCATATTAGACAAAGCATTAGTTGCTCTCATAAGTGAACTAAAAAGTTCATCCTTAACAGATGTCTGATTTTGATTAACAGATGGTGTTACATATAAAAAATGTGGTGTATTTGATATAATCGATTTTCCATGCAAAAATCTGTTTAAATCAGCAAAGGCACAGTAGAAGTACCACATCACTCCTTTTAAAACTTCCACATTATTACAATTATATGATGTACAATTCTGCTGTATATACAATAATTTACCATATATATCTGTATTTCATTGATATACGTTTACTATTTATTTCATATTATATCATATTCTTTAATATTGTGCCATTATTATATCCATGAATAAGAACCATAATAAAATTAAAATAATGTCTTCTTCCACCAACAATAATACTTGTATTCATTGTAATTATATTATCAAATTTCATATGTACCTCCAATCAAAACAAACATTTGTCACACATTAAATGTAGCAAATATCTGTTCATGAAAGGTCAAATCAAATTTGACTTCTATATAATAAAAACTTTGAATTTTCCTGACACCTAATCCAGATTTTTCTGTAATGTACCGATCAATTCCTCAATAACTATTGGTTTGGTTAAGAATCCATCCATACCGCATTCAAGCGCTTTCTTTCTGTCCTCATCAAATGCATTTGCGGTCATGGCAAGAATGGTGATTCCAGCCAGTTCCGGATCATTCAGCGCTCGGATCTGTTTGGTAGCCTCATATCCATTCATTACCGGCATCTGCACGTCCATCAGCACCAGATCATAATTACCTGGCTTAGAATTCTTAACTTTCTCCACTGCCTCTGCTCCATTTTCGGCTGTATCAACCATGCATCCATATTCATTAAGGATCTCCACTGTGATTTCTCTGTTAAGTTCATTATCTTCCACAAGCAATATACATTTGTCTCTGAAATCTGAACCTGCTGCCGAAAGGGGTGTATCCTCTGTCTCTGCCTGCATCTGGCCAATAGCAGTCATCAAGGTATCTCTGATATCTGACATAAACAATGGTTTTGCACAGAAAGCAGTTACACCGGCTGCCCTGGCTTCCACTTCGATATCTGACCAGTCATAAGCAGTCAGGATAATAATAGGTGTATCATCACCAAGACTGCGAATTTGGCGGGTAACTTCAATGCCATTCATATCTGGCAGACGCCAGTCGATGATATAAGCGTGGAACGCATCTCCCAGTTCCATAGACTGTCGTGCACGAAGAACCGCTTCCTTGCCGGAAAGTGTCCATTCTGAACGCATTCCAATCCTCACAAGCATTTTTGTCACACTATCGCAGGTATTGAAATCATCATCTACAACCAGTGCCTTAAGTCCTTCCAGTTCTGCAATCTTTTCTGTATGATGCTGCTTAAACTGAATACGAAATGGCAGACGGACAATAAATTCAGTACCTTTGCCCTGTTCTGTCTGAACCTCAATCGTTCCACCCATCATATCCACAATATTCTTGGTAATGGCCATGCCAAGTCCTGTACCCTGAGTCCTGCTGACTGTGGAAGTACGCTCTCTCTCAAAAGGAGAAAAAATCTTCTTTACAAATTCCTGACTCATGCCGATTCCGTTATCCTTTACACGGATCTCGTACAGTCCACTGTCCTTTAGCGTCCCTGGGAACTGCTTCAACCGTACAGAAACAGTTCCTCCTGCAGGAGTAAACTTAACTGCATTGGACAAAAGATTTAAAAGTACCTGATTCAGTCGTGTCTTATCACAATAAACATCTTCATTTGTCACATCCATTGCATCCATATAAAGATCCAGCTGCTTTGCATAAATCTGCCCACTGATGATGGTCTTCAGATCATGAAGTACATCCGATAAACTGACCTCTGTTTCTTCCAGATGGATTTTTCCACTCTCGATACGGCTCATATCCAATATATCATTAATCAATGAGAGCAGATGGTTGCTGGATGAAAGGATCTTACCCAGATAATCCCGGACTCTTTTCTGATCATCAATATTACTGACTGCAAGTGTGGTAAAACCGATAATAGCATTCATTGGTGTTCTGATATCATGCGACATATTGGAAAGGAAAGTACTCTTCGCCCGGTTTGCTGTCTCTGCAGCATGCACAGCCTCAGAAAGTGCCTGATTCATTTTCCAGTCAGCAGTACGATCCGACATAACCAGGATATATTTCTTTTTCCCGTTTACTTCACTGCACATTGCAATATTATGGAACCAGCGTTTTTCCCCTGTCTTCAGATGAACATATTCAAAGTCTCCTTCTCTTTGTTCATGGACCTTTATTTCCTCCAGATAATTTTTCTCTGGAGCTCCCTGTTCTGCCATATGCAGTTTTCCTATAATCCTGATATCTTTACGAATCTGTTCTACCGTTATTCCCAGCAGTTTTTCCACATTCGGACTAACGTAATCTGCATGGTATGTTTTTGCATCCAGCATCAAGAAAACGTCATCCACATTCATTGAAAGCTTTTGAAACAGCTCATCCCGGTACATAATCTCCGTATCTTTTTTCTTTAAGTTTATCCTGCTTTTTTGAATAACAAGACTTATAAAGAATGCGGCAATACAGAACACAACCGCACTGACAAGAAGTATCGTACTACGCTGCAGACTGTTCATACTATCATTGACGATATCCGCCTGTACAAGTCCTAAGAACATCCAGTCCTGTATATCCGATTTCTCATAGACCAGATAGTAGCTCCTTCCGTCCAGATTTAGCAGCCTCGCATCGGTACGTCCTTCTTTAAACTTCTCCGAAAGCTCATTGATCTCTTTTTCAGACATATCAGAATGCTCTCTTAAAACACCGAAGAAATTATACACATTCCCCCATGATGCAGAGGAATGATCAACCACAACACGACCATTCGGATGAACAACAAAACTCTGGGCATTTCCATCAAAAACAGAGATATCCAGTACATTTACAATATCAGAGTTTTCATAGGCAATGGCAATCGCATCATATTCAAATCCCTGATAAATTCCATGAACCTTAGGAGTGGCAAAAACAAGCAGCTGGGATTTTCCGGGAACTGCTGCATTTGCAATAACATCATTTCCCTTCCGAATCTCCTCTTCAATATTTTCCTGTAATCCAAGATACCCGGTATTACCTGTTACAACCTTATAGTTCCCTTCAGCTGACAGAAAATAAAATTCTACAAAGCCTGCATCTTCCCGCGCTTTCTTTATATAATCACGAATTTCTTCTTCACTGGAGGTACTCTGCAGATTCTCACCCCACATATGAAGATAAGTCAGATTCCTATCTGTCAGTTCTCTTAACATGTTATCAGACTGATGAAAAACTTCCGTCAGATGAGAAACGCTTTCCTCATAAATGGTTTTTGATACAAATCCAAAATATTGGGAAACCAGCAAAACAATACACGCCAAAACAGCTATAAAGGCCGCTATACTAAATCTTTTTCTCATAACAGGTCTCTTTCTGTCTTTATTATGATTCTTAATATTCATACTTCTCACCTCAGAGTCATGTAGTCTTCCGGCTCTGCAAGAACAGCATCACCATCTGAAACATATCCCGTCCAGGTATCTTCCACAGTGCTATCTCCTTCCTCAAACACAACATTCGCATCTGCTGGATAAGCTTTCATGTGTTTTGGTGCCGCAAGGCAGGTTACTGTGAAAGTATCATTGTCCTGAACCTTTTTTCCATCTTTTATAACTTTGCTCAATATATAACCATCATCTGTTTCTTTGACTTCCACAGAAATGCCGCTGAATACTGGCAGAGAACCACGGTTAAATGGGATGAAACCGCCCTCATAGCCTTCTACAAAATTTCTAACCATCTCTTTTAGCTCAGCTCCACTCATCTTGCTTGTGTATGCTGACAGACTATTTGGCATGATCATGCTGCCCGCCATTTTCTTTGTATAGCCGGCTTTAAGCACATTTCCCGTAAAACTGTTTCCGGTTGCAATCAGCACATCCGTCCCATAAATGCTTCGCAGAGTGTTGGCCATAACCGAATATGCCTTATTCCCGCCGCTGCTATGAAAACGATTGGAATAAGACTTTTGTGAATCTAATATTACTTTCTCAGAAATGGATTTTTCCTCAAGGAGCTGAGAATTAAATGACTGATAAGCCTGTCCTGCATTATATTCTCCTGTGATCATTTTAGAGACCACATCCTTGGAAACAGAGAAAAAGTCATTTGATGCAATACGGATATACATATGGTTTTCTTCTATCACAGGTTTCACATCTTTCAGATATTCCGTAAGCTTAAGATCTACATCCTGACTGTAGCTTAACAGATCCTGTCCATCACTAATGACTCTGTTCTGTGCATCCGCTGAAAGCATTGTGCTCAGCACCTTCATTGCTTTCTTCCGGCGTGTTTCATCCTGTGTCAGGTCACGGTTTAGGGCCACCTGAAAATACGGCGTAGTCATAAGCCACTTTTCACCGTTCTCCTGAAAGAATGGAAGAAATGTTGTGTTAATCCCCTTATCCTGAAACATTTTTACTCCAGCAGAGCTTCCAAAGTACATGGCAAGCTTTCCACTTTGATACATCTCAACTATATCATCATAATTCATGTCCAGATCATCCGGACTCAGACCTGTATCCTTTATAAACTGCTCCAGACGTTCAAAAGCCTCCGGCCAGATGGTACTGTCAAGACCTTCTCTCTTTGTATTATCCGGATCACTGTAGGAGGTACGCCACTTGCGTCCATCTACAGAAGACAACTCTGATGCAGACAGACCCTGCAGTGTTTCCATACAGGTATAATCATAATAATAGTCTGCAGTAAACCCACGGATTCCCACTTTATCAAATGCCTGACAGGCGGAAACAAAGCTTTCATAATCTGTTGGAAGAGGGATATCATACTTTTCAAAAAGATCTTTGTTGACTATAAAACCGTGTGCATCCGCACACACCGGAATCCAGTTTACGCTTCCGTCTTCATTCATAAAATTGCTAAGGTAGCTATCATAGACTGCACCGGCAGCATTGGTTGTGGACAGATCCATAAGACTGTCTTTTAAGGGACTCGCATCATGCAGTGAAAAGCGACAGCAGGTTATAATATCCGGTAATCCCCCATTTTCCTTAAGAAACTTGTAGAAATCCAGATTATTATTCCCTACTACAAATTCAACATTGATGTCCGGAAGCTGTTCCTGAATGTATGGTGCATATTTTTCATACATGCTTGTGCTCCATAAGTACACCGTAATTGTTTCTGCATCTTCTTTTTTTGCACTTTTGCCGCCACAGCCTGACAAAAGTGATATAGCTGTCACCATTACCAGAAGCATTGGCAAAACTCTGTTCCATTTTTTCTTTTCCACTACTACTCCTCCTCTAAGTTTCCTTTGCATTTCTCTATTTTACAATGTCAAAATATCCAATAATTCCGATATATCCATCCTTTTTTAAAGGAGACCACAACGTATGCAATTTCAGTTTATACATCTGACTGTCATTATCCACTTTTGCTTTTATCTGCACAAATATTTCTTTATTATGTACAGATGTCTGACGCAAGAAAGCTTGAATACGTTGAGCATCTTCCCTATTTACTCCGAATTCTTTGAATAGATTAAAATTCGGATTATTTAGCTTACATAATGTCTGCTGTTTTCCATTTAGTATAGTTAACTGACCTGAAACCGCATTGTAATCAATCGAATTCAAGCCACTGTTTGATTTGAAGAAATCAATCTTTTCCTGCATAACCTTTACAAGACTCTGCGAATAAATCTGGTTCGGTAAGGATTTATCACTGAGTATTTCATTTGAAAGTCTCTGTACTTCATGATAATATTTATTATCATCCTTCTCTTTACTAATCAATTTAGAAAACGAAGAGCCTAGTTCTTTAAAGCACTTAAGGAGTATCGGATTAAACTGACCGCATTGCCCATCCAGAATCATCTTAATAGCTGTGTCATGATCAAATGCTTTCTTGTAACATCTTTCACTGGTGAGTGCATCATAAACATCGACGATTGAAACCACCTGTGCAGCGATTGGTATTTCTTCACCTTTCAATCCATCCGGATAGCCATTTCCGTCCCATCTTTCATGGTGCCATCTGCAGATTTGCCATGCGGTATGTACCAGTGGATGATCTTGTGGAAAGTCCATATCCTTAATTATAGCTGCACCAAGCTCACTATGGGTCTTCATAATCTTAAATTCTTCATCTGTAAGTCTGCCTGGTTTATTCAATATTTCCTCTGGAATACGGATCTTACCAATGTCATGAAGTGAAGATGCCGTTGTGATTAAAGCAATGTCTGCCTCTGTCAGATGATAGTCATCCGTTGTTTTTGCCAGTTGCCTAAGCATCATTTCTGTTGCTGTTTTAATATGCAGGATATGTTCTCTGCTCTCGCTGTTACGTGATCCCAATATATTACTCATAATCTGGATCATGATATTGTTATTTTCTTCTTTTTCGTAAACCTGATCATAAACCACATTTATCAGATGCTTTTGATTCATATAGAGTCCCAAGGTATTCTGAACTCTTTTCTTCACAATCACAGAATCAAACGGCCGTGTGATATAATCTGTGATTCCCAACTCATATGCCCTACGCATAGTATCAACATCAGCTTCAGAAGATATCATGATTACAGGAGTTTCAGCAATACACTGGCTTCTTTTCATTATTTCCAAGACTTCAAAACCATTCATCTGTGGCATATTGATATCTAAAAGCATCAGATCAATTCCAATATTTTCTCCTATCATCTGGATTGCCTGATTTCCATTTTCAGCTTCCAGATAATTATAGGTTTCTCCGAGAATCTCCTTCAATATGTCCCTGTTTAATTCTGAATCATCTACAATTAAGATTTTTTGTCTTTTATCCATATTTATTATTTCCTTTATCCGTGTGGGTTTTATTATGCTCCAAACACCTGCTCAAAGACAGAACGTCATGTCGCATTACTTAATGCGACAGTCCATTCTTTATTTCTTTAATTGTCAGCTCATATACTTCTGTTACTTTTTCCATTGCCTCTGGTATCCCCGGCTGCTCTCCGGTTCTGTCTCTCAAAAGTTCTGTCAATTCATTACTAACCTCATATAGACGGTCAAAAGAAAGATTCTGACAAACCCCTTTAAGTGTGTGTGCACTGCGGAAAGCATCTTCATAATTTTTATCTCTCAATGCCTGTTTTAACAGCAGATAACTCGGATCTTCTAGAAATTTTAATGTAAATTTCTGAATCAGAGCTTCATTGTGGAGGCGTCTTAAGACATCTTCATAGTTTCCTCCGATAGCTTTATAGCATTCCTGTATTGTCATACTTTTATCCTCCTGTCTATATTTCACTGCTTATTTATCACCGCTATATCAGTATTCCACCAATTTATGAATTACCTTTATCAATAATTCCACATCAACAGGTTTAACAATATGCTCATTCATTCCTGCTTCTTTTGCTTTCTGCCTGTCCTCCGTAAATGCATTAGCTGTCATTGCAATGATTGGTATTGTCTTTGCATCCTCTCTGTCCAGTGACCTTATCATCTTAGTGGCTTCATAACCATTCATGACCGGCATCATAATGTCCATAAGAATGGCATCAAATCCACCAGGCTCACTTTTTCTGAATAGTTCAACAGCTTCCTTGCCATTCCATGCTTTTGTCACGTCAGCGCCTCCATTCTGAAGCACAAATTCAGCGATTTCCATATTCAGCTCATTATCTTCTACCAGAAGAATATGCAGTCCCTTTATAGATTTTTCAGATACATCCCCCCGTTCTACTCGTTTATCCGCTTCCAGATTTATTTTAAACGGAACCCTGATAACAAAGGTAGTTCCTACTCTTTCTTCACTTTCAAAGGAAATGCTTCCTCCCATTTTCTCGATGAGATTCTTTGCAATCGACATCCCCAGGCCTGTTCCGGCAAATTTTGTGCGGCTTCCTGTGTGTTCCTGTGCAAATGGTTCAAACACACATTTCTGGAACTCCTCACTCATTCCGATTCCAGTATCACGACAGACGAATTCCATTGTCGTCATTTCTGGCTGTTTTGATGGAATTTCCATGCAGCTGATATAAATATGTCCGTTTTCTCTGTTATATTTTACCGCATTTGACAGTATATTCATCATCACACGTTTCACATACCCTGGACTTCCAATAAAATCCAGGTGTGTGATTTCTTTTTTCTCCCACTCAATCTGGATATTCTGTTCCGCAGCCATCTGCTCGATCACAACAAATACTTCCCTGGAAATACTGCTCAGATTAAATGGAATCTCTTCCAGAACGATTTCACCTGACTCAAGCTTACTCATGTCCAAAACATCATTTACCAGTTCCAGCAACAGATTAGATGCTTCTTTAACCTTTGTTCTATATTCCGTCTGTTTCTCCATATTATCTGCATAATGGTCTGCCATATTGACAACGCCGCAGATTCCATTGATCGGAGTTCGTATATCATGACTCATTCGCTGAAGAAACTCTGTTTTTGCCTCATTGGCAGCTTCTGCCTTTTTTGCAGCTATCAGAAGTTCTGCCTTATATTTTTCATCTTTTTCCTGTTCTATTTTCTGATGCATCAGATTAGTTCTGTATGCCCAGAACCAAAATGTACTGAACAGCAGGAAATAAAGGAAAATAACACTTGCTACACTTAATGGAAGGTTATGAAATACTTCTGTATCTGGAAGATATGCATAAATATAATAATCCCGCTGCTTCAGCATTATTCCGTAACATCCGGTTCCTTCATTCTTCAAATGATAAATGTGCTGACTGTCTGTATGCTTTTTCATTTCCTGAACAACCTCGTTGCCAGTTGTATTCTGCCCCAGAAGGCTCTCATCGTTACTGGCAACAACTATTCCATCGTCTGCAATAATAATCGTTCCATCTTTCTGGACACTATATCCGTTTAAAAGACCCTGTATCGTCAGTGTATAATTTCGGGCAAATTCAGGAGATGTGTAATAGTAGATTGCCACAATACCCGGTGCATCTTTTCTGGCGCAGGCTGCAATATCTATATAGGATCCATCTTCCCTTGTAAACCGTTCTGAATAAGATCTTTCTTCATATCCGGCAAAATCCATGATAATTCCTTTTTGCAGATACTCAATAATCTCATTGGTCAAAGATTCATCAGTGCTGTATTCACAGTCCGTCTTTCCTTCTTTATCCAGTATAATGATACCATCCACCCAGAGAGTCTGCAGATTTTCTTTCAGAAAATCCTGGCTCAGCTGACCACCATTTTCTATTTCCATATAAATATTTGTACTCATCTGTCTGGCACTTTCAATGGTACGGAGAAGACTTTTTGATTCTGAAGATTCATTATAATGTGTGTAGGTTGAACACTGCACCTTGACATAGTTTACAATCTCCACCATTCTTTTCTCTGCTTCCGATTTTTCTGCATGGAAGAAATAAAGCAGAGAGACTACAGCCACACAGATTCCCATCAGACCTCCGAGCAGCTGGATTCGTTTTTCTTTTTTCTTTCTCTTAATATCCAAGATCATCCACCTCCAGATACTTCTCAGGATCATCCAGGTATTTTCCAATAATTTTCAAAGATGTGCCATCATTACGCATTTCTTCAAGGGTCTGGTCCATCTGCTCACAGATTCCTCTGTCATCATCTTTTGCGAAAGCAACACCTATCCCCGTAATCATCAGCGATTCTTCCAGAATACGGAAGTCTATGTCATAATCCTTCATATACTGGACAATCGATTCCTCATGTGCGGCAACTGCATCTACATATCCTTTCCCAAGAAATGTATATATCAGCTCACGGTGTCCAAGACTGATCAGATTTCCCAGTTTGTGGATTCTCTTATCCAACCGGTTCAGAAATATAACTTCCGGTTTAGTCGTGGACTGGACAGCCAGGTTCTTTCCCTCAAGGTCACTCAATTTATAAATATCACCGTCCTCATTTACCGCTACAACCTGACGGCTTGCTATGTACGCCCCTGCCCAGCGGTAATCGTCAAGACGTCCTTCCATAGAAAAACAGCCCATGATACAATCGATCTTTCCACTCTCTACCAGTTCTTTTTTCTCCTCCCAGTTGATTTGGACGACATTCACCTGATATCCCATTCTTTTGAAAGCTTCTGTAGCTAGTTCCACATCTATGCCCGTCGGTACACCATCCTCATTCAGATAATTATATGGTGGATAGCTGTCGCTGCCGAGGGTAATAACCGGCTTTTCTGATTCTTCTTTAGTGTTATCTGTGTTTTTACACCCTGCCAGGGTAACTGCTAAAATTCCTGCAAGCAGAATGCCTGCAATAACTCTTTTTCCTTTCATTTTCTATCTATCCCTAACTATCCTTTTCGTTTTTATATTTGATTCACTGCCATTTTACAGCCACTTTAGCTTTGCATAACAGGCTTTCGATTTCCTTATTACAGCTTTTAAAATTATGCAAAAAACTGGTTTTATTATACTTTAATACCTTACTGTACACAAGAAAAACATTCCCGGTTTAACACACCAATTAACATCTAAAAACAAAAAAAGAATAGCCAATATATACACTCAACATTAGACATACTTTTATCTTTTTTTTGCTATTAATTTGATCATATTATTTCTTCCAAACGTGACGAATTCCGTCAGCTACATCTTTTAATTCTATGCGTTCTTTACTTGTATACATATTCAATAACTGATGTATTTTTTCTGGCACTTCCTGTGTCAAACATAGATTCAGTCTGTTTTTTAAATTCTATAAATAAACGTTGCTTTAAATACTCTACAAAATATTTATTATTCATATATCTTTACCCTATCCCTTCTTATAATTCGGATATCTGTTATCATTAAGTGCCAGTCTGCCTGTATTACTTTAATATCTTCCTTATCTGCTTATCCGTTGCCTCCGGATACATCTCATTCATATAATCTACAAGCTGTTTCCATGAATCCTGCGGATTATCCTTATAACAGGAAGTCACATAATCATATCCATAGATATGCTCAATGGATGAATACACTGCAACATCCCATCCATATTCAATGCCTCTCTTATTCACTCTCTTCTTAAAATCGCAGTTGCACAGATAGGTCTGCATCATAAGATTCGTTATTGCACCATCAAATCCCTTTTCTCCATCCTTGCCAAATCCAGCTTGTTTTTTCAATTCGTTGGAATAAATCTCTGAATCAGCATTGTTTTCCATAAAATTGACCATTATCTTTTTATGCTTATTAGGTGCTTTCCCATCATCATATAATGCATCAAAATCATAGCCATCCCGGCGATAATTAGCAAAGATAGGAAGCCACTTTTTTGATATAAATCCTGCCTTCTTATCAAAGAACTTTCCATAAACGATATCATGCCGCCTTGCTATAATAGCCCGCCACATCCATGGATCAATCTCTGGATTATCACTCCACCAGTACTCTGGAACAGTTCTTTCTTCAAGTGAAAACCCATCTATATCATTCTTGAACAATGGTAAAAATCCCACCTTATTAATATATTCGATTGCTTCATCTACAGAATGGATGCAATCCGGGTTGTCCCACTTCATGCCATGCATAATCCATTCACCTGATTCGTTTCCCATAATATATGTACCTCATGTATATTTCTATCTTTCCCAATGGTGTAGTCAACATATTTAATCCACCAATCTTTTTTATTATAACATCTATAATATTTATCCGCATTAAAAAATGACGCAGATTCTCTCCCACGTCCTCATATCTATCTGGCAAAATAAGCACCTTCAGAAAGATATATCTCTTTCCGTTGGTGCTTTGTTTATTATAGTCCTAAGTATTCACTTGGCTGAATTGCCTTTATGTCTGATACAGAATAAATCAGAATTTTATCTACCATATTTATCTTCCCTATCCTTAAATATAGTATATATGTGGTTCTTTTTAGTGTCAACCTAGTATTTGTGTTTTAAATTTAGGGCATATACTACTAAATAAAGTCTATGTCCATTCGCTCACATTACCAAATCAATATCCATTACATCATTTGCAATAATTATTTTGTGCCATCTCAATAGTAACATCGGTTAAATCTCAGTTAGAGTCTCGGTTAAAAACAATTTTCAACCGAGATCAAACCAAGAGGTCATCCTAATTTCTTTTTAATTTAGGTTTTTCTTGGTTAAATTACATCCAAACTAAACCGAGCTTAACCGAGCTCTACTTTAATACCCAGTTTGATTTCTGTTGATTGTCGCTATCTTTTTCGATAAGATTTTTGTTTTTCATTGATGTAAGCAAATTATGAATCTTATTCTTCTTCTGAACCTCTGACAACGAGTCTGGCAACTTGTCCCATAATAATCTATCAATTTCTTTTCTGTTTGCCTTTGTATATTGTTTTAGATACTCAATAATCAATGTCTTATAATACTGATCATCTAATCCTTTGTTTTTAATATAACCTGCTTGATCCTCTATGCTTTTTGCAGCTGATGCAGACAAATATAAGCTTCCAAGTCTGCCCTCTACAAGCTTTAATGCTCGTAACCTATCAGCATCTTTCTTCTCAATCTGAATACCTTTTTGCACTTTATCAAGTAAAAATGCATCTTGCAAATTCAGTTCTGGATGATCATATAAAATATGCATATAATTATCATCCAAAGTCTTGCCATAAACTGTTACGTCCACTTGAACACCCGATGAAAAATCATAGTCTGGCATCGGAAAATACTTCGCCTTCTGAATATTGTAAGCTCGTCTAATTCCGAGTGTAGCAGTATCAATCATATGAAAAGCTACCATTGCCTCTGCTAATAGCTGATTACGATAAAATGGCGGATTATAACTAACTTCCAAAACATTCTCTATTTTCTGAGGAATAAAATCTCCCGGATTAGTAATCTTAATTTTGTCATCAAATTCGTTTACATAAATTCTACCGCCTAATTGATAATTTGAATGAGCAATACTGTTATTTAAAAGCTCTCTCATCACCTAATATAATCTAATGTATATTTTTCAGAATGAATCCTACTCTTATAAACATTTCCTAATCCAAGCTCATTTGAAATATCATTAAGTTTTATAATATTATTTTCAGAACAATTTATACCAGCAATAATTCGACTTGTTCTTAGCCCTAAATCACTTACCGATACATTCATGCCTATACTATTATCCAAAGGATAAACTATACGATACTCCTTTTCATGTTCCCACGATTTTGCTTTAATGAATAAATTTTGTAAAAATATAGTCGAATAAAACTCTGCTTGTTCTCTATGCCCTGATGTAATAGCTTTCTTAATAGCTTCTCTGCTTTGAAATATTAATGATGCCACTTTAATTCTTTCCGGTTCATATAATACTTCATGTATACAGTCTTTTTTGATTACATCATATTCGACACAAAATCCCTTATGATTATTTGTATAATAAGCCCACATTGGTAAATAATCAATTTTATTAGAAGATAAACAAGTTATTCCATAATCACTAAAATCAAATATATTTTGATAATAATTAATAGCGTCAGTGTTATATCCTGCATCACGCATCTTTTGTCTATCAAGCAACATACCCTTATATTCATATGGATCATTCAATAAATCTTTTTGTGCAAACCATATCTCATTTCTTTTCAATGAAAGAAATTTTTTATCGTCAAAATTAGAATCATCAAGCCAAATGAATTTTATTAATTTATCTGGTATAGTAGAAAACCTAACTGCTTTAGCCGCACCCATTTTGCCTTCAAAAAGAAGTTGTAAATACTCATCTATTTTCAATAGTCATCCTCCAAAATATCAAATTAAAATCATCTATTACTTATATAACTTGTCAACCTCGGCTTCATACACTGATTCAGTATGAGTATCAAACAGCACCCATTCCACCAAATCAAAGCTGTCCGGATTATCTTGCAAGAACCTGTTTACTGTATGCACTGCAATCTTTGCCGCCAACTCAACCGGAAAACTATATACTCCCGTTGATATGGAAGGAAATGCAATAGACCTGATTCCATTATCCATTGCCAGCTTCATAGAATTAAAATAACAGTTAGCAAGAAGTTCCTCTTCTCTATTTCTTCCACCATTCCATATTTGTCCTACAGTATGTATCACATAATCACATGGCAGATTATAGGCTTTTGTTATCTTTGCTTCTCCGGTCTCACATCCATGAAGTGTCCTACACTCTGCCAAAAGTTCCGGTCCTGCTGCTCTGTGAATCGCACCATCTACACCGCCTCCACCAAGAAGAGAGTTGTTTGCTGCATTCACAATTGCCTGCACATCTGTTACTTTTGTTATATCTCCCATTAAAGTCTTAATTAAGTACATTTAGTTCCATCCTTTCCAGATATCCGGCTGATAATCAAGTGTTGATTGCTTTCCGTTTCTTACTACTGGTGTTTTAATTACTTGTGGATTCTCAAGTACCTTTTCGAGCTTATCTTCATCTGCGATATACTTAATAAGAGCAAGTAAATCCTTGTCCTTGCCATCCCAGTTAACCATATTTTCTAATCCACCATTTGCCTGAGCTACCGAATTAAATTCTCCTTTGCTCATACCTTTTTCTTTCATATCAATAAACTGATACTTTATGCCCCGCTCCTTGAAAAAACGCTCCGCCTTCTTAGTATCATTGCATTTCTTTGTTCCAAATATCTGTATGTTCATATCAATATTCCTTCTCTATCTCTCCATCTATTCCATACATTTTCTTGAATGCATCAAGGTCTGCCTGGTTCTTAATCAGCATAACCTCTTCTATTTTACCTGTATGAATATCCTTAAAGCCTGCAACCTGTTCACCACTACAAATGCTGGCTTTGATTACAGGCTTCTTATTTTCCTTGTCATAAGACTGCAACACGCTTTTCTTCTTAAACAGTCCCATTTTGCTCACCTTCCTTCGCTTGTGCCATCAGCACAAGCTTCTCAAATGACAATGCAAATCTCTCATCATCTTCACTTGTCCGCTTCTTCGGTCCCTTAATATGATTCTTGGAAGAACCTCGTCTGGCTTTCTTGTTCAAGTGCCTCTCCATCAACATGCGGTCAATATTCTCATCTGTGTACCACTTGCCTGACTGATGGATAGCAAATGCCCCCTTACCAAGTGCCATAGCAGCAACACCATAATCCTGCGATACTACTACATCCCCTTTATGACAAATGCTGATTAGTTTATAATCTACTGCATCTGCTCCTGTACCTACCACAATCACCTCGCTGTAATCAGAATACAAAATATGATTCGTATCACACAACAAGGTGGTAGAAATATTGTATTTCTCTGCTATTGTCTCGACAATGCCCACTACCGGACACGCATCTGCACCTACAAATATCTGCATTTTTCCTCAAATCCGCTTTCTTCAGTTTTAACTAACTGGTGTTCGTACTTCTATAAGATTTCCTGATGGATCATAAAATCTTACAAGCTTCTGTCCACATTCAAGTTCCATTAAATCCGTAACATAACTTACTACATACTTGCCAGACTCCAGTTTTTCAATAATACCTTCTATATCATTATCTTCAAAATATAGTTCGGTCATATTGTTATGTGGAGTTGTAGGTATTTGGGTACTGTCATACCATATATCTACATCCTGTAATACAAGCCCCTCAGACATTATCACGTTGCCTTACATCCTTGTAATCACACGCAATCCAAATAATTCTTCATAAAAATCAATTGATTCGTCAATGTTATCAACAATAATCAATACATTTTTCAAACTCATATTATATGTTCCTGCCTCTCCATTTCTCGTTGAATCCATGTCATAATTACATCTACAATGTAATCCTGCTGTACCTGACTTAGTTCCTTTCCCGGCTGCATTTTATGCCACTTTTGGATGCACTCCCTGCAGCATGTTGCCGTTGCATGCTGGGCAATAAATACAGGATGACCACGCATTGGTATCTGTTTACCATCATTTGCTATGTATGCCGGAGCTTCTCTTTTTGTAATAAAATCCTTTGCATGTTGTCTGATTGTTTCCAACCCTTTTTCATTTATGTAATCAATATCTTTCTGCTTCAAATGGAAACTGCTTCGAAATTTGGAATTATCCAGTCGCTCAAATAACTGCTTGTACCATTCATCCTTAGTCATTAAAACTTCACTACTTCCGGCTCATGTGTAAATGATGAAAATGTAGCTGTCGCATTTGTAAAATAGAATACCTCGGTATTTCCATCATCTGCTGAGTACATATTCTGTAAAGATGGATAAGCATCGAGCATAGACTGTCTTGCTTCTCTTCTGTCATCTTCTACAAGTTCTCCGGCTACACGAAGCCACTCGCCATTTTTAAATGCACAGACTTCTACCTTCGGGTTTACGTGAATCTGCTTTGAAACATCCTTTACCTTGCCAGTCTGAATATACAGCTTTCCTTCAAAAATGTGTGCTGTTCCAAAAGGTCTAACTCTTGGCTGGTCGCCTTCCACTGTTGCCAGATAATATGTCTCTGCTTCTTTTAAAAATTGTACTACTCGTTCCATGATGCAAGCCTCCTGTCGTCTTTTATAATTATTTATTTTGAAAAGCATTCATCTATTTCGTTTAAAGATTCTTCCTTTACATCCATAACGTTTGTTAATAAAAATCTTGTAACTTTCAATGTTTCATCAATAATTTTTTCTCTGTTATCAGAATATTTAATCTTCATCAAAAGAGAATATAATTCAACCTTATTAATCATGTTTAACATATTTGTTGTTTCATCCAATTTTTCCTGTGCTTTTTCATCTGAAATCATAATGCACCTCCTTTTCCTGTCGCAAACTTGTTTTTTCTTAATGTGTCTCTACTGCCATCCTGCCTGTTTACCAACTTCATCCCCCACAACAAAGCCAAGCAATGCTGCGAAATAATTGACATTCTTAGTCATCAATCCCATTACACAAATAACAATAATTGCTCCATTGCCTACCCATATTGCAGAGTTTCCCTGATTGTGGTTTCTTCTGACCTTATGTAACAACCACTGAAGGAAAATAGTAAATATAAAAAATCCTATAGCATATAATATTATTTCCAACATAACTTACCACCTTCTCTCAGATTTCGTCCGGTTTCAAGAAATGTCCACAATTACATCTGACATATGGACCATACTTACCTAATCCACCCTTCAATTCTCCACCATCTCTCTTAGGGCATTTTATATTATAAGAATTGATATACCAATTCATCAAATCAACAGTAAGATATTTCGTTTCTTTGCAGGCTTTATTAGAACATTTCAAGTAAGCTGTACCTCTGGCATTCTTTGCAAGTATCATATGATTCTTACATTTCGTGCAAAACTCCTTTTCTTCAATAAAAGCTCCAAGACCATAATTCAATATAGAACCATTATCTTCTGAATTACCACTGCTTGCTGCAAAAGAATTAGTGACAAGTTTACTCTTCTTATTATCCAGCTTTCTTATGTTCTGACCTACAACAACTGTTTCTATGTCCGTAAGAGCTTTTATCATTTCTACAGTATTCTTGCCTTTAATTCTAACCATAGAATGTACTACTGTGATCATTGATGTTGTCTTATCTACTTGGAACTTCCATTTTGCCGTAGGTAATCCATACCATACCACTTCATCATCAATTATAATCAATGGAAATGTCGCATTTTCAGTTCCAACACAATACGCTTTCCATTGTTCCGGAAGTTTAGCATAGTCATTTGATTTCATCTTAATGTCAACGCCCCTGCTGTCCGCTTCATCAAGTATTTCAAACACTTGATGCTCAGTCTCTCTTAATTCTCCACTTGGAAGCGATACTACAGTCTGCCATTTTGCCTTTTTCATATCCTGTTCAAACATCGAAATTGCATCCTGTTCATTCATAAAGATGTTGATCATTCTGCCCGGATTTACAGATTCAATATAAGGCTGGAGTGTTTTATCATGATTATCTATTACCTGATGTTTTCCGTTCTTGATATGCTGCAGTAACTTATAGAAAATATGATTCGTTCCTTTGAACACATTTTCCCAGAATTTTGCATTCGCAACTGTAATCACTTTTCCTTTGCCTCGTGTAATTGCTACATTAATAAGGCGGGCAACCTGATTAGGCTCTTTTCCCATCAAATATCCTACTGCACTCTTAGGATAACTTTCTACTGCATCAAAAACTATCACATCAGATTCTGAACCCTGGAACTGATGTACTGTTGCACAACTCACATTGGTCGTACCCTTCGTATAATAGTCCTTCAACATTGCACGGATTAATCTTACCTGAGCTGCATATGGAGTAATAATACCGACGGTCTCAATATGATTCTGCTCAGCCTTAACAGCAGTAGAAAATGAAATAACCGCACTAAGTATATTAAATCTTGAACCATCTGTATTCTTATCCGCCGCACAATATGTTCCTGCCAGATCTATTAAATTTAATGCATCTCCCGGCAGAGGAGCACTCTTAATAACTAAATCATTATCTCTCTTTTTCTTTCCATTTATTACCTCTGCATTATCCTTCAACAATCTGTTATAAATAAATTTGCTAGGAAATTCTGAGATTGCCGGAGCCATTCGTCTTTGCTCATTCAACATGACAAGCCAAGGATGCCAGTACATATTTCCCTTTCCATCCACAATCTGCAAGTAAGAGAATATATCAACCTGCAATACACGGGAATCAGGACTCTGCGAAATAGGAGCTAACTGCCTAAAGTCACCTACACACATAAACTTTTCCTTTGCCAAAGCTGCTGCCGCAATAACCTGTGGTACATAAGCCATCGAAACCTCATCAAACATTACAAGGTCAAATTGTCGTTCTTCAAACATAGGATCAATCGTGGCTCTTGAAATAGTTGTTCCGATTACCTGCGCTCTCTCTACATATTTTCTTTCCTCTTTTCTTATCTCGCCACGGATTTCCTTAATTTTATGTTCTACCTCGTCATACTCTTTGGACTTCATCTGATTTTTTGCTCGCAGTTCATCTCTTTTTGCCATCAAATGTTCCAGCTGTCTTGCATAACTGTCGCATTTACTAAGTGCATAATTGAATGATGTAGCATATGGATTCTGAGAAAGTTCATCGTCTCTTACATATCCAAACCGCAGAATCTTTCCATCCTCCAAAATAGACTGCTTGTCCGTTCCAAGCATTTTCACAACCTGCTTAATCACACCATCGACTGATACATTACTGTGAGATACAATAAGAACAGACTTGCCCTGTGCAATATAACTGTTGGCAATCTTTGCCATTGTATATGTTTTACCGGTTCCCGGTGGTCCCCATACTGTCACAATATCATCCGTCTCTAGTTTGTGCTCTACTGCCGGCTGTCCCTTCGGTACATTTGCAATGTCTGTATCAGTTGATAAATCCGGTCCCTCTTCCATTATTTTAATTGCCAATTTGTTAATATTAGGATTAAGGGAATTCATCTTCTTGTCTAACGCTTCAAGAAGTTTCCAAGGCTCTACCATCAGATATGCTGAGCTTACCTTATCATTCAGATCTCTGTCCAACAACAAAAGTATCTGAAAATCTTCGCAGGATAAAACCGAACCTACTGCTCTCAATCCACCTGCTGCCTCCACTACAACTGGTGCATCATCAGGCAGATGCAATTCTGTTTCCATCTCAAATAGATAAGTGTAGATTCCTTTATCACTTTTGACCAGTTTGTTTCCATTTACAATTTTATATTTTTTACCTTTTCCTTGTTTCAGGTAATGAATTTCTCTTCTTAATGCATCAGAGTATTCCTTTATATCTGATGAAGTATATGCTGGCTGCTCATTAGTCGCAGACATACTGCTTCCATCTGCCATAATGGTATTTGTACTTTTTGCTCCATTGTCCATTGTTTTAATAAGCAATCCAACAATATCAATTGTCCTGTTATACTCTGCTTCTGTCATCTGACACACTGCTACCTGCATCAGCATAGTTGTCTTAGATATGTTAATTTTATAGGATGTCGTAATTCTCTTATGATTGCTACACAGAAAGACAAATTCGATTGTTGATCCACTTATAAATATTTTCTTATCGTCTTCCGGAATACTAATCGTTACATTCTTTGACCTATCATGTGTCAATAACTCATAATCCATTCTTGAAGAATGCATCTTACCAAATTTATCTGTAATAATGCACTTCTCAAGAACCGAATCCACTTCCTCACCCTTATTAGCATAGAGAAACTTAAATGATGCTTCTATTCTATCTGCAAACTCCTTTATTACAGGCAATGTCATCTTAAAATGGAAATCATTGAAATTCTTTGAAATTACAGGCTGATATGCACTCTTTACTTCGGAATTTACTCCTTTGTCCACAAATGCCAGTCGCATTACATCCAATACATCATCCCTAACACTACTCTCAATCGCCTGCGCCATTAAAAACTTCTCGATATTAGAAAGTCCCATTTTAAGCTCTCTTTCACTCTTAAATGGGACTCCCTTCATAGCCTCTCCAAACCCCGCTTGAAAAAGCATCTGCATAATATTCTTTTCTACTGAATAATCGGCAAATAAATCATTGCATAATGCGACACACAGTTTTCTATTCTGATATATATCGTATCCGTATCCTTCTGTCATTTTCTCAAATATCTTAACCATTTCTGCTGTATGCCACATAATGTTCACTCTCCAATACTTAGTATATTCTAATCCAGTAAGTTCCCACCTTCTCATTTGGAATCTGCTGGACTTTAACTGCTCTGCTCTGTCCTCCTGCTGCAATCTTTGCAACCATACCTGCAAGCTCTGACTGTCTTAGTTTCGGAAACAAACCATCTATCCGAAAATATAATTTATTCCGACCTTGCTCTATCTCTTGTGTTATATATGCTATCAGCTGACTTCTACTTCTAAATGTCAGCCTGTTTCTTTCAAAATAATTATCTTTTAATGAAATGCATTTCGGCATCTCATCTTCAAAACTATGTGTCTTGCTTATAATTTCATCTGTAACATTGAAATAATCATATGCAATTCTTCCCTTGGAAGCTCCGATATCCCATGTCACATCCATCTGATATGGACTACCATCAATATCAATAACATTCCAAGCATGGTGTTCTTTCTTACCACTTGCCTCTGCTTCCCCGGTAGCCACAATACACTTGATATCTACTGCATTCAGCAATACTTTTACAGCTTTTGCAATTCCCTCACACTGGGCTTTCTGCTTTGCAAAAACTCCTACAATGTTATGTGAGAGAACTACTCTAGCCGGTTCGTCCATGTCTGCTCCTTTAAAATCATATTTCACATTTTTACAGAACCAGTCATGGACTCTTATTTCTTTCTCATAATCTGTGCCTTCTGTCAGTCTTAACTGTGCAGCCAGATTATTCACTGCGTTTTCTATGTTACGGTTGTACTTTCGGACAGTTTCTCTGCTGTAAAAATACTGTGGGCAGATTGCTGTATGACCAAATGCATCCGTTGCCCAGTTGCAGGCAGATTGATTGACATAGTATATCAACGGATTATCCCTCGTCATTGCCCGGAATATTTTGTTGAATACTTCTTTTGATAACTGTCCTTTGATTGGAATTGGAATGACATCCTCATGAGCCATCAGTCCATTGTAGAAAGCCTTGTAAACCGCTTGTTCCTGCTTATTCAGTTGTGCATAATAGTAGCGATCTACAATCACATCCGCTTCCTCCTTTATTTGTCTACATAAGCCATAACCACAGTGACATCATCACCGCATCCAAGCTCACTCGTCTCCTTGAGCCACTTTTCAAGATTATCTCTTACTGCCTCGTATCCATGCTCGCCAATCATTTTATAATACTCTCTGCAGGTTTTATGGAACTCCTCTTCGTTCACAAAACTGTTGGAAAATCCATCTGTCGAAAGCATATATAAATATGGCACATCATCTGCTGCATTCTTTCTCCTTACGGACGCTACCGATTTTCTCCATGCATCCGGTTTGGATAGAGAATGTGTCTCTGTGCCAAGGAACTTCTCCGGTTCTACCAATGGAGAAATCTCATCATCTGTAATATAGTTGATGTCGCCATCACCTATCTGAAATGAGAATACAAAGGTATCTGTAATCAGCATACCCAGAAGTGTAGTTCCATACAGAGAATAAACCTTTTTCCAGTCGGTATTACCTTCTTTGTCTAATACGCTGCTATCTTTGTTCTTATAAAATGATTGTTTTACTCTTGCCTGCCATTCTTCACATATATCCTGTGCGAAGCGCATATCGCCTTCTCTGTTCAGAAATGTTACCAGATTCGTAAGACCATCCTTTTCTTTTCCATAATTGAGTAGATAATTTTTCATTACTGTGCAGAAAGTATTTACCGCAATCAAAGAACCTCTGTCGCTTCTGGGGCACTTTGAGCTGCCATGTCCATCTGCTACGGCTATAATCGTGATCTTATCTGAAATTTCTTCTATCTTGCAGTTATCCTGAAGAGGTAATCCATTCTTTTCGTGAGTAGCGCCTTTTACACTTTTGCCAAATACATAACGCTTCATGAAATCCCTCCTTTTTACCAAACTGCTCCATCGTCAAAGTCATCCGGACTAGGAATATTACTCATATCTATAACAAGCGGCGCTCCTCCATTTGCAGGTGCAAAAGGATCTCCACTGCCTGCAGGTGTAGATACTGCGTCAGCATTCATAGGTTTACTTGCTGGAGCGGATACCATAGATGCAGTTGTAGATGCCCATTTAATCATCTTTGCAAGTGCAGCTGCATTGTTTGCCTGTAATATCAGTTCTTTGTTACCTGTGAAGTCTTCAAGCACATCATCATCTGCATCGGAACCGATAGAAATCGCAATCTTAACTGCTTTCTTGAACCAAGGAAGTGCTTTTAACTTATTCAGTCCATCCTTGTAAGAATCTGTTGGCTGTCCATCAGACAATAAAACAATTACCGGTGGCAATGCTCGTGTTGGCATTGGTGGAATAGAAAGCTGTGCTGCCAGTAATTCAAATGCCTTTCCCATCTCTGTTACACCATTTGCTTCCAAAGGATTCCATGAATAATCCTCAACTGGTACAGGCTTTGCAGTAAGCCAGCTTGCCCCGGATGAAAACTGAAGTGCCCTGATAAGCAGCTGTGCATTCGGGTTATTGTCCGCAGCTGATGCCATCTCCGGGATACACTCCTCAATAGCTGTATTTACCACTTCCATCTTTCCGTCATAAGACATTGAACCCGAACAATCCACTACCCAAAAGAAATGAATCGGTCTGCTTGCCAGTTCTCCTCCTGGTCTTTGTAAATCTGCCATAACAATTTCCTCCTTTTACTTGAACTCTCCGACTGACTCGGAGAAATGTATTTTCACGCCTGCTGCAATACCTGCTGTCTTTCCTACTTCAACAGGAATCTGTGTTCCATCCGCTTTTTCATAAGTCCAGTTTAATTTATCTTCATTGCTGATTCCCCATAATGCAGGGTTCTTTGGATTCTGAACTACTTCTCCAACTACTGTTTCCATATCAAAATCACTATAAATGTGGTGACGTAACAGTTTACTGTTCTGATTTAGTACCACAGTATTCTTTCCAATCACAATCCTTGTTGGTACTTTCACAGTCTGCTGACAATTCCAACATGTATGTGCCACACCATTTGCTTCCAGACTTTCATCATAGAAAACACTTGCACCACAGGTGCATTTCATCAAACCACTCATCATATTTGCAAACAGGTTCATCCATTCAGGCTCCGTTACACGCTTGCTTGGATTATTAAGTCCGACTGTAAAAGATTTGATAAACAGTTGGCGCAGCTGTTCCGGATATAACGGCCAATAAATATTGGCGTTATCATGGATTCCCGGCACCGGTCTGTTTGTCTTATTATCCGGATCAAATATAAAAATAGGATTCGTTCCATAGAGCTTTACTCTGGCTGCCATATCCATACACTTGATGTTGGCTTCCTGCTTACCCTCTAATGGATGATTTACCATGAAAAGGTAAAACAGTAATACCGCTAATGAATATCTGTCCGTATCCCTTGATGGTCTCGCTTCACCTCTTACAATCTCAGGTGCCATAAATCCCGGTGTACCAAGAACTCCTCCCGGCTTGCTGTTGCCATATGATACATTATCATTGTCGCAAATCAAGACATCTCCGTTATCCGGATTAAAGAAAAGATTTCCAAATGAAATATCTTGATACTTTGCCCCGGCAATATGTAGATTTCGATAACCTTTTGTAAGATTAAATGCTGTCCTGCATATGACATAAAATGATGGATTTACACGATTCTTCATCAAATCCACTATGCTCTTATAATTCTTTGGACGAAGCGGCATGATATATCCAAACAAGTTTCCCTGCGCCGGAACAATCAGTTCCATCGGCCAGAGAAACGAACTATCGGGTGCTCCCTTTGCAATAATCTCTTCCAATAATTTCTTCTGTCGTGCTGTAGCACTTCCCTTGAAATACCATTTCAATGCATAATGCTTTCCATCACATTCCACATCATAGACTTCACCTTGTCCACCGGCACCCAGAAGATTCACTACCGTATACTTATTTCCGCTTTCCGAAGTAAGTATTGTTCCGTTTTTTAACTGTCCCTCCATTATGGAATCTGCCTCCTTTGCTTCACAAGCTGTAATACTTCATATAATAGATTTCCATCATCAACATACATATTGTATGTTTTACTACCAAACTGCAGTTCACAGGCATCTACATACGGAGTTACCGCTGTTAGATATCTATATGTTTTATCAAACCCCTTTTCAGAAGCTTGAAATACAATTCTCAGATTAGTCACATACAGGATTCCCCGATGCTGTACAAGCTCACCATGCTCAATAGGCTTCGCCACACCCACATTCCAACGATTGCCTTTTAACAATCCCGGTGTACTGTGTCCCACATGCCGGTATTGCTTTACTACCTTGATTTCAAGGTTGATCGCTTTATCAATATAATGGATTTTCTCACCACGCTTGAGAAATAAGCTGTCAGTATTCAATATCGGTAATCTTCCTGCACGGATCTCATTCTTAGCCGCTGTAGGAAGTATGGAATTTATCTTAGGTGGCTGATTATTGCCAAATATTGCATCCAATAAGCCCATACATATCACCTCTTTCCTGTATTCTATCGTAATTTCATGCTTTATATGTCGCATCGCTGGCGACATTATACCAACTGGTACTTAATCTTATTCTTCCTGCAATACTGCTCTGCAAAAGAACCAAAGGAGCATTGCACAATAAACATATCATCCGTTCCCGTAAAAGCATCCTGACCGATCTGCTGTACACTATCCGGAATTATAATAAAATCTAGATTGGAGCAGCCGAAAAATGCCCGTTCACCGATAGAGTTCAATTTCTCATGCAATTCTACTTTTTTAAGTCTACTGCAATTCATAAACATCCGATCAGTTATCCTTGCAATGTTATCCGGTATCTTAATATGTTCCAGTGATTGACATTCTGCCAATAAGTCATCACCTATCCAAAATACACTCTTTGGAATATCCAATGTCCGTAAACCTGTTCCTTTAAAGGCTGCATCTCCGATTGTTTTAAGCAGTACCGGCAAGGAGATTGATTTTAAGCTGTTACAATTCTCAAATGCTGAGTTTTCAATCTCTTCTACGCTGACCGGTAATACCACCTGATGCAATTTCTCACAGTCAGAAAAAGCATTTAGTCCTATGTATTTAAAGCCTTCAGTCAGAATTGCCTCTTCTATAGAAGATTTGCTAAAACTGTTATCCGCAATCTCTATAACATTTTCATTGCCAGACCTATTTTGAAATATAATCGTCTGGTTCTTGTCTCCACGAAATCCTGTTACAGCCAGTCCAGTGCCTCTGCGACTTTTTTCATATACAAATAAATCTCCATATGATTTTCCCGAAGATGACTTATTATCTTTTATCGCCGGACCACCACCCTGCTTCTGCACTGATATGTCACAGGCTTTTCCTAATACTTTATTACCATAACAAGAACACCATACTGACACGATCCAATCTGCATTCACTCTGCTGATGCCATAGTCATCCATCAACTGCTTCACATACCGGAAAGCAAATGTATTATTGAGCAGATTCGCCCTCTGAATATCCTGTGCAATTCCCATGTTGTATGCCATAAGAATCAGATTGATATTCTTTGCCTCTTCCGGAAATATATCTTTTACCAATGCAGTAAACTGTCTCTTATCATCTATTGAATTTTCATACTGTCGAAGCATCGCTTCAAAATCCTGCTCAAAAATAACTCATCACCTTCTTTATCGCTACTATGCAATTTTTATGCTGGTTTGAAGAACATTTAAAATTTCTGAAAACTCGGAGAATTATTGTTTTCCAGAGTTAACTCCATGCCTATATTCCTAATATTTTTTTCAATGCTGCTTTCTTATCCATGGATATCATAATTTTTCCATTCATGACATCTATCATCTTTCGGCTGGTATAAAAATCGGCAATGCTATTTATCTGTTCTATGCTTATCTTGTATTTATCATCATAATTTATATCATCTTCTGACATAATAATATCCTGTAGAAAATTTCTTTGTTTGCGATTAAAATAATCCGGAAGAATATTTTTCAATATGTAATCATCGACAACCTCAGCCTCAGTAATAGGCTGAATCTGCTTTTCTTTATCATATTTATCACATACCCATTCCCACTCTTTTACAACACGATTCAATTCAACTTTTTCATACGGATTTTTAATGTATATATATTCTGCCTCGCTAGCTTCTGTTGCAATCACAAACAATTCATAACTCTCTCCAATTCGCTGTGCAGCTGAATACTGGCTTTCAGATAATTTAATCGTATCCCCTATATGTGCAACCGGTATAACCAATACATATCTTGTATCTCCATTTGCATTAGCACATATAAGTGAATACTCATCACATTTTTTACTTACATCCTTTACTGAAAATCCATTCATTGTCTCAGCCGCCATACAATTTTGAATTGGTGTTTTCCATTTATTTATCGCTAATTGTGCTTTTTTACTACTATTCCTTTTTAATTGTGTACCACCACTACTTCTCTTAACTCTATATTTTTTAATTGGTTCAAAGACAGGAAATTGTGCAATTAATGTACTCCATTCATCATCACTTAAAAGCTGTTGAAGTACTTTACAATACTCACCATTCACACTTGAATCAGTATAACAGTCTCTTACAGAAACAAATCCACTTTCTATTGGTAAACATACTTCACCAACCCATTTTTCGTCAGTAAAGCAGCTTCTTCCTTCATACACAAAAATTTTAGCAATAAGTTCCACACTCAAACTGCTTACCACTTTTTCATCAGTTATGATATTTCTAAACTTCCCATCTGAAATTTCTTCTACCCCTAACTTCTTCAGAAGCAAAAAATACTCATCGGACTGCTCATATAATAAGTGGGATATATAATTTTCTTTGAAACTTGGAATTCCATCTAAAAAAACTTTGCGTTCCTTTTCAGACATCCAACTTGGAAATAATTTAACTTCTTTAACTTTTACACATGTGCCTTTTTCTAAAGGAATCCATTCTCTCCATACAAGTTCTGATAATAATTCCTTTTCAAATGCTATCGAAGTGTTGGTTAATGAAATATGTTTTCCAATTAATCCCAGTAGTCCATAAAGTTTTTCATCTTTTCTTTTAAATACATTTTCAACAAAAGAAGCAAGTAATTTTGCAGCCTTTGCAAACGCTTCCGTAGTCAAATCATCTTGTATAAGATGTTTTCTTGACGGATCTGTGGAAAAATCAGCATTTATCTTAAATGCAAAGCCGGTTTTATCAAGCATCGGAAGAAAGCAATGAAACACTGCATCATCTACTTGGCAAGGAATAAGCCCCTTACGAGAATCATATAAAAATGCAACTGCGATGTCTCCATTATTTATTACATACCAACTATTTCCATTTTCTTCAACAGTAATCAACTTCTCAAAATCATGTATATTTTTTCTTTTTAATGAACATTTTAATTCTATATCTTCCATATCAATTCCAACATGAACGATATTTTTCAAAAAAAGCAACCAACTACTATCAAATTCTCTTAATTCCGTAACAAATTTTTCAACATTTGCCTTCAAAAAAATAAATGCTGTATTAAATCCTTCCGATTGTAACCGCAATAACTCTCTTTTAATATCAAAATTCAATTTTGTTTCATCATAAATGAACGGAATTCTAACAGTCGGAACCTTGTCACATGAAACATTTAGTGTTTTTGCACATAAACTTTTAGAAAATGTAAAATATACATTTCCTGAATATATTACAATTTCAGTTGATATAACTGTCGCACTTTTAAATCCGACGCCTCGATATCCGATACTGTTACCTCTTCGCTTATTTGATGCGCCTGATCTGCATATCGACATAATATCATTTTCATCAAAAGGTCTTCCATCATTAGTAACAATCACTGCATTATCAATTTCAGAAACACATACTCTTTTTGCGCCTGCATCATCTGCATTTTGAAGTAATTCAATAAACGTCCTTCCATCGTAACTTTCCGACATGTATTTTTCCATTGCTGCCAAATCTTCAAGCATTCTTGGAGAAGCAGAAGCTTCATCCAAGAATGATCCTGAAACTTGCTCAATTATTGATTTCATTCCACTTACTCCCAATTATTACTCTCACAATATTCGTCTATTCCTTCTATTTTTCCACATCTACTGATAACCAGTCTTTTAAAATCCTCATATTCTTCATTTGTTCCATACTTATTTATTTTTCTGGCAACTTCCTTAATATCCCACTCCCTAGTATTAGCTCCAAGCCAAAGTTCGTAAACCATCCTGCTTTCTCTAAAAATCTTTATACAGTCCTCATCTTTAATCTCACGATTGATAAAGCCCATCCAAGTATCATATGCAACTGGTTTTAAAATATCTTTTACAGCAGCAAATTGTTCCATGATTTGGCAAATAACATCTATACGTCCCATGTTTGACAAAATTTCAAACGATTTCCATATTTCATCAGACATTCTATTGATATTTGGTGCTCCCCCTTTTCCACGTGGCTTCGGGAATGTACAATATATTTTTACATCATCTAATAATTTTTGAATATACTCATCTGTACCATCTTCATTCGGACATATTCTTCTTATTTCAGCCTTTATCCTGTCTATACTTTCTTCACTCAAATATTCGAAACACATATGAGCGATTTCTTTACACTGTTCAATCATGCCAGGCGTTATTTCATCTTGCTTCCATGCAAAACGCCCCGTATCAAATTCTTTAATGCAATATTCTATAGTCAGTCCAAACTGCCTTTCCCAACCATTTAAATCATTGTAATTTTCATACGCCTGAGTATCTTTAAGTAACTCTATTATTTTTATTGCACGTTCAATATCATCGTGTTTAATACAAGCTGCCAACATTTTCCCTTTAACCATAAAATCCTGACGAGTATGTTTATAATAAAACTCAATAACATCATCATTACTAGCTAATACATACTCAATATCCCTTGGCTCTTCCAATGCACGATTTTCTTCATTTATTTTATCCATGATACTTTTCAGTTCATGCGACGGAACCCTAAAATCAATTTCTCTTTTTCCAGATTTTAAGAAATCCTGGGTAAATGCCTTTAACCTTTCCAAACCACTTCTTGTATCCAGCTTCTCTGAAAAACCATATTTTTCAAAGCAACTCATATCACCTGTTGTTTTTTCAACAAACTCCTTTACTCTCTTATGATATTTCTCGTGATTTTCACAGCCAACGGACATCACTGATGCTTTGCACAACGCATCTATAAATTTTTCAATATTATTTTCATTTATAATTTTTATGCTTCTACCCCAACGATCTGTTCGATCCATATATTCGCCCATTAAATATCCTTCCATATATGGACTTATTATATTCATGTATCCATAATCGAACATGTTATTCTGATCTTCAAAAGCCATTAAACTCTTTGCAATATACTCTGCTATTTTTTCCCACGCTTCATCTTGAATCCATTTATAAAAAATACATTGTTTAAAGAAATTGCCTCTATTATTTTCAAAATACTGGGTTAACAACCTGTCATTTTCCGCAATAAGATTCACGAAAAAGCAAATTTTAGAGTCAGAATATTCTTCTGTTTCCTCTTCTCCATATTCTTCTGGTATCGGCAATAGATTGTTGTCTTCCATATTTTCAACAAAATTTTGCCATATTATCTCTAGTTTTTCTGTTGATACATCTTCTCTAGCTAGCCACAACAAATCCATAAATTCTTGCATAAATCCAAATTCACTCGCTAATTGAAGTAAATCTTCGATGTTATTTGTTTTGCTTAACCCCAATAACAAACTTTTTACTTTTGCATAAGCAGCAATTTTCTCATTATCTAAACTTTCAAGTTCATTTAACAATTCGGAAATCGTATCTTCATAGTCCTTATCTGTTTGAAGCAATTCTACACCTGTTTGCACAATAGTTTTTGTTGCTTTTAATATTTCTGGATTTCCTGATTCTACTCCTCCGAACTTTTCAAAAACATATTCTAAAGAAGCCATCACATTATTTACATTTTCATTCTTTAAAAAACCAATCGCTAAAGTATTCAATACAGAGTACAAAGTTCCTCCATCATAGCCATACAACAGCATCATTTCAACACGTTCTGGCGTCATCATAATGAGGTCTGTAGCCTCATCTGCTAGAATCAAACCTTTTACTTTATTAAATACCTGGGCAATATAAAATTTTGCATTTTTTTCATCATCCCTTACATTTAACTCAACTAAATATTGCCACATTTCATCTGCTCTATCTGGATTTATTTTATATGCAGATGCCAATATTTCTCCAAGTTCATTTAATTTTTTTGATGCTTTTGGCTTATGATCCTTTATTGCGTCAAATCTTTGTTCAATTTCATTCATTGTTGTAATCATCTAAAAATCCACCTTTTCTTCAATGCCATTCGGCAACCTTACCCATTCTTCGCCTGATCTGGAAATAAGTCTTTTACCAATGCAGTAAATTTCTTTCTATCATCCAGAGATGCCTAGTGTTGCCGCAACATCTGTTCAAAAATAACTCATCACCTTCTTATCTGCTATTGTGCTGTATTCAAGTCCTATTCCACACCAAGTGCTTTAAATACTGCTTCTTCTGCGGTGGAATAGAAAATCAGGCTAAATGCTCCCACCAAATCAGATGGTACAGTTCCCAGATCTCCTGCAGAAGTAATTGGCAATAATACCTTCTTTGCACCACTGTCCAGGCATACCTGCAGAGTACTTGCCAGTTCATCTACCTTGATCAAAGTACCACCGATACTGATTTCGCCAAGAATTGCAAGGCTGTTCAATGGTGTCTTGCCAAGTGCTGCGGAACAAATTGCAATCAGCGTCGGCAATGCTAAATTTCCAGTCATTCCAATACCCTGCATATCCTGATAATTGATGATATAGTCCTTTGTTGTAGTACTGATCTGACCGGAAATCCGGTTTCCATTGGCTTTCAGATAATTAAATGCTGTATTTGTTGCCTCTTTCGGTTCTTTTCCTGATCCAATACCGGTACAAGTCAGTTTTCCATTACCTGGCATCATCTGAGTTTCCAGCATATAGCAACCAATCATTCCTGTCTTGGATTTAGAAACCGTATAAACAGATCCTGGTTTTCCCATTCCTTCTGGAATCAGCTTTCCACCGCCCTGCTCTGGAACAGAAACATAATGCTCTTCAAAGCTGTCATTGTCTATATACGAGAAGTTCACATCATAGAACTCCATTCCACCAATCTTCTTAAGCTGTTCTTTTACTCGTCTACGAAGTTCAAGTGAAATATCCATAATCTCTGCAACCTCTTCCTTGCTGACTTCTCCATCCGGATAAATCAATTTGATAAATCCGGAAATCAGTTTACGAACAGCAATTGCATCTCTCTGGTTTAAATTATTTCCTAATTTGAAATACTTCTCTGCTATATTGCTGTAATTATCCTTACGAAGCTCACGCATGAACTCTGATAGATAATCTGTGATAAATCCATAATCATTTGTAAATGAATCCGGTCTGTACTTAGGAATCTCCCAGCCCGGTATATATGCATGGAAACGGTCAAGGAAAGCAGTATCTGTACCCATTTCAGGAGGAAATGGATCAAACAGGCTTGATGTCTTCTGCAATGTCTCAACACTCTGATTGATATTACCTACAAAGACCATTGATGCCTTTGCCTGTATCTCAGCCTTGCCACGAGAAAATGCACCTGATGCCATATATCCCTTCATAATCTGGATGCCATCTTTATCCTTAAACTTGATACCTGCAACCTCGTCAAATGCTACAACATCCCACATTCCAACAAGACCTACTGTATTATTAGACATGTTATAAAACAGATTGGCAACTGTAGTCTGTCCTCCTGCAACAAGAATACTGTTTGGAGAAATCTGCTCATATATGTATGATTTACCTGTAGAACGAGGTCCTAATTCACACATATTAAAGTTGTTCTCAACAAGAGGAATCATACGGGCAATCAATAACCATTTAGCTCTGTCAGAAAGCTTGTCCGGCTCCATACCAGTAGAGCGAAGCAAAATGTCCATCCATTCTTCCTTAGTAAATGCCTTACGACCATTCTTTACTTCATCCATGTCCACATGTGGCATCTGAATCGGTGTCAACTTTCTAATACGAATAGGCTGTGTATTTTTCTTATCTTCTTCAATAAACTCATAGTCAAGCTGGAGAATACACCAGATACCCCCACAAAGCAGACGGTCATAATCCTTTACATAGTCAGCACTGATAGGAATATTCTTAATGCCAAGGTTAGAGAAGGTTGCCTCGTACCGGTCTTCCTTTGTATTAAGAACTACTGTAATCCTGTCAATAACTGTATAGCTTCCTTTCTCTCGAAGAAGGGACAATATCTTCTGTGCTTCATCCGGGCGAACATAGTTATCACGCAGAATACGCTTCACATTGTCTACTCCCTCGTCAATAATCTCCTGATCATCAGAATTACAATACTGTCCGAGAAGATATTCCAATACATAGACCGGAACATTTGCTCCTTCACGAATTGATTTGGTCAAGTCCTTACGGACTATACGACCATCATAATATTGACGGAGTTTCTGCTTTATAATTTCTCGTCTATCATCGGTTTCACTTAATAATTCTGAAGATGTCATTATCTCTTCCATCGTTTTGAACCTCCTGTTATTTAAAAGTTATATCATGAAAATTCATTACGTAATTTTTCAACAAGTGCAGCTGATTTTGTAGATTCAGAGCTTGTTATATCTTCAACGTACTTATCAAATAAAGGTAATAATTTATTTATCTCTGTGATTAATTTATCATTATCATTAATCACCTTTAATATATTTTCACATAATTTGTCCATTTTATTAGAATTTAATTCAGGTATTTTTTCAGTGGATAAATCATATTTAATAAGCATTAATATAAAATATTTAAACTTCCGATACCTAATATCAATAAGTTTATTTCTAAATAAATAATCTATTTTATAAAGGGTATATGCACTTGTGTAATATGGCAATAGTTTATGCTGTTCGTTAAATATTCCTTCAACACTAGACATCAATTTACCAAAAAAACGGCTTGCCAAATGAGGTTTATCAAAAAACATCGACGCCATTGCCTTTATTTGCATACTTATAGATACTATACGAGTTTTTTCAATATCATTACCATAACTATATTGTTTTGAACGCCTTTCATAATATAATCGCTGCACGCCAGAAAAAGTATTATAAAACGCTTCCAACTTTCGATGAAATTCATTCAATGCAATTAATTGTGCATCCGTAACCTCTGTCTGTCTATTGGTCGCTTTGATAATTTTATTCACAATTTCATCATTTTCTGTCTCTATTAGTTTAATAGGTATTTGAAGATTCCCATTTATTTCATCTTTATTATTAAAAAGCACATGACTAGTCTGACATCCATTTACAATCTGATAATCCGTTAATGTATATTTGTTCCTAATGTTAGATAATTTTTTACATATAATAGTAACACCATTGTTATATAGAATAAATCTATCTGCCGTAGTTGCAATAGTATCAGACATTTCATGATTGACTGCATTATCACCTTGAAAGTCTCTTACATTATCATAAAAAACACTTCTTCGTATCTCACCATTTTCATCTACTATAAGTTTCAAAAATTCATTAAAATTAAGATATCCTAAAAAGGATTGTCTTACTTTCGGAATATCAGGTAAAAATATATGATTATCGAAACAAATTTCTGTTTCTACAACATCAATTGTTTTCCTATATAGTTTTTGTAGCTGATTTCCATCAATTGGTATGTACTTTATTTCTGAAAATATATTTAACGCATTCAAGTTGCTTGTAGCAATTTTCATTCTTCCAACACAATTTTGGTCATCTACCCATTTACCAGTAGTCACATAATACAAATAACATGAAGGATTTTTCTTTATCATTGGTGCTTTAGAAAATATATATTCAATAATCTCATTTTTCTCTACGATACCCTCATTTCTTACCATCTGCGGATCTTCTGAAAAGAAATCTTTCACTCCTACACCAAAAGTTCCCATTTCACCATAATCAAATGATGCCGATGTTTTGGCTTGAACAAAGATAAAATTAATATCTGACAAACTTTTATTCACTTCAATAATATCATCTATTTCTTCCTTTGACGTGACCATGTTTCCATTTACAATAATTGCAATTGAGTCAATACCACAATCCCCTCCCTCTCCTATAATTATATCCTGTAGATTATATGTTTCTGTATACCATTGTTCAACCACACAATATGCTGAAAACAATTCAAACTGCTTACTCTCATCTTTTTCTAAAATTTCCTGTGATTTAATAAAAGAATCCATATAACTTTGAATAATTCTATCCATCTTTTGCACGCTCCATTTTTCTAAAATCCAAAATCATCAACAAACGCAATATCAATCATAAACTCGTACTGCTGCAAGATATTCTTCTCATCATTTGCATCTGCCAATACAAGATAATACTTGTCTCCATACTTATATTCTCTTGACTTCAAAGTAAACTTCTCATGGAATGTTCTCTTCTCAGGTGCTTCTTCCCTGCTATTGGCAATCATAGGCACATCAAATGAGATTTTTTCTCCATCTTCCGTAGTAAAATAAGCCACGATGCTTCTTGCTTTCATAGTGTCGGTGACTTTCTCTGTCTGAATGAAATCAAAGTATGTGATAAGATTTGTCACCTTACGAGTAACAGATGTAAGGACAACATCCACATAATCGTATGCCACACCTCTGGTATTCGTTGTAAGTTCAATGACAGGAACTATCATCTCCTGCAGAGACGTACCACCATGCACATAATTCTGTCCACCTCCGGCAACCTTGAAAATATCTGCTCCTACCGGAGTATCCACATAAAGTTTATTGAGATATGCCATTGTTCTTGCCATGATTCCCTGCTCATTTACTGCATCTTCTGTAATGAGGAATCTCTTGTTTGTATAAAGGCATTTATCCTTTGGATAAGTTACCTTGTCAAACTCCTGTAATCTGTCTCTCTTATATAAGAAGCCATGATCTGCAGTGATAAAAAACTTAGGTGTAGACACATATATGGTCAGCTTTCTAACCAACTTATGTATCTCTTCTATCGCCTCTACACAAGCATTGAATACCTCATTCTCACTTGCAGGCTTGTCTCCTCTTGCATCAACCTGATTGTGATAGATGTACACGATATTCTTGCCTTGAATCAGCTCCCTGATTCGAGCCTGATTAGCATTTGCCACTTCATCAAATGACAATGCCACATTATTTTCATTATAAGATTTCAGTATCTTGTCTCTCTGTTCCATACTTGCACATGCCTGTCCATCAACAGTCACATTCAAGTTACCATCTACCTGCATCTCTTTATGTGGAAGCAGACTCGCCATTCCTACTGATGTAACAGAAGGCAGGCAACTAAGCATACACTCCATCTTCGGTGTACACTTCTCATCCAATTCCAATCTACCGAAAAGTTCCTTTGCACACTCATATCGAAAAGCATCGGAAATAATAACAATGACTCTCTGCTTTCCATCGTAGCCTCTAAGATAATGCTTATAGAAATCTTCCTGCTTTGGCAGGTCTATAGCATTCATTACATCATTTGTAAAACTCTCATTCCACTTCGGTGTTATCTTCTGTAAATATGTATTCGCATAAATATTCTCTACTCTCTGTCTTACATCAGAGAATTTACTGTTATCTTCAATCTGGTCATATGCATAATAAAACCATCTATAATATGAATCTATCAAATAAGACTCTTTCTGATAATTTGCAACCAATGTCTTAATATCACTCGAAAACTCCATAAGTGATACAGACTTCATCATCAAATACGCATACTTGATAGTCGTATATTCATTCTTGTATCTTTCGCTATAATGATATGCCTTAGACATTCTCTGGTCAGCTACCTGAGCAATATTAAGTCCATCAATCTGTGCATCTAAAATCTCATCATTTAACTGTTCCAATGCCCAATCAATAATAATGTCATCTAACCCGGCAAACGCATCACATGCAAAAATGTCAGACATCTGGAGAGAACTGTCTTTTTTCTTCTCCACATCTTTCTTTAATCCATCCTGTATTCTTGTCACAAAACGCAATGATTTATTTATTCTTTCTACCAGTTCGTCATAGGCATCCTGATAATTTACATTGTCCATGATATTACGGATAAAGACCACAACATCATTACGCTTCTTAAGAATATAAGACCTCATTGCTTCCGGAACCGTAGCCTTTAATGTAGATGACGCATATGTTAATATCATACAAGCGGACAAATCATCCATGTTCGGCTTTTCAGATTTATATCCAAAGAATTTTTCACAAAGCTCCCAGAATTTATCAGTCAGTCCATTATCATCTAATGCCTTAAAATACTTCTCATTGTCACCGAGCATCATCTGCTTAACTACTTCCTCAAAATTTGGAGTCTTTACATCCGTGAGTACAGCAATCAAACCAATATCAATTGTCTGAGCATTGTAATGATCAATTCCAAGCTCCTTGAACTTTTCAATACGATGCTTATTTTTCCAGAAATTAGCATACTGTGATAAATGCTCCTTAAAGCGATTATCAATGCCAATCTCCTGAGACATCTGCGATACTCTGTCTGTATAATAAGGTGTTGAGTAATAATACATATCTGCGAGAGGATTCTCTGCATCACTTGGCTTTGCAAAGGCTGCATAGACAAGATATTTACTCTCTTTATCCTCTTCGTTTAATAGATACTTTGAATAGAGCCAGTTTGTACCATCAAGAATGTGCAGCTTTACATCACCAAGCTGCAGTTCCGATACCTCATCCTCGTATTCACCTTTATCATCAAACCAGAATATGATTCTTGTCTCTGACTTGGCAAATTCTGTATTTAATTGCTCCTGTATGTTCTGTAAATCCATATTTCACCTTCTAATCCATTTGTGCAGTTAGTCTGCACAAATATTTATATTCAGCCTATGCTAATTAGTGTCCGATAAATGGTCACTTATCGAACACTTTATATCCGATAGTCCGCAAAAGTGTCCGATAGTGTTCAATAAAGTGTTCGATAAGTAGCAATGTGACCACTAAATCACATATTTAGTTGCCGGTCCATTTCCTATCTTCGTAATCAATCCTTTTTCTATCATCTTATCAAGCAATTTTCTTGCCCCTGTCTTTGACTTATAACCTCCTATATCAGCAGCTTTTTGAGAAGAAATACTTCCATTCTTCCTGATATACTCAAGTATTTTATCTTCTTTTGACACAGCAATTTCTTTTGCTTGATTTGTATTTTCATTTCTGATATCAGCAGCTCCTGGAATATATACCACTTGTCCAACTTCGAGCTTTAATGTTACCCTGTCACTGCGCTCTGAGAAATCAAATTCCGGTTTTTTCCAATTTTGTTCTGCCCATGCTGTCATAATCTTATCGACACCACTTCCAGCACGCTCACCGACATTTACAAAACCAAACATCTTTAAGATATTCGGATTTCGCGGATCACTATTGCCACCTGCATAAAATTCCTCTTTCGTCACCCTGATAGTACCGGGATTAGAAATACTAAGTTCCTTACCCTTTTTAACAACAAGGATTCCTCGTCTGCCATAATAATTGGCATGTGCTAGTGCATTTGCCAATGCTTCTTCCAATGCATCATGCACATCCACTCTATCTACCCGATATCCATTTCGTCTATTTGCAAATGGAACTGCTACATCATCATCCATTCTGGTACGCACCTTGCAGAAAAAGTCGTATATATTACCGCTCCAATCACCTTCGTTAGAATGTGTCCGGAATAACCAGCGTACTGCTTTATCATCGCATTCCTCACGATAGTCCAGAAAATAATTCGGGAAAACCTCTGTAATGTGATAAGCCTCTCCAAAGAATAAAAGTCCTGCTATTGTTGGAGATAATGTACCATTTTTATTCTTTGCGGCTGCCCTTAATTTCATAAGAAACTCATCATTTTCCAAAGCATTCCAAGGATGTCCACTGTGAAGCTGTTCAAAAATGATTCTATAACCTTTTATTGTATCCTGATTCAGCACATCCAATCCAAACTCATCCAGCACTTCCACATCACCAGATACATCTCTCTGATCTGCAAACATCGCACGGACTGCCTCTTCGGTACAAAGAAAGTCACCTTCATAATCTCTTTTATAAGTACCTTTCATCGGATCTGTCCCAATGTATACCGGCTTATCGTGCCTGTCTGCCGCTGGAACATCAATTCTTAATATTTTCTTTTCTCCAACAACCACAGGTCTGACATGATGATTCAGTAGGATGTTCTTTGACACCTTATTTCTGTCATTTAAATTGCTCCAGAAATCCTTCTGATATTTAACAATTTGCTTGTCTGTCAGTCCTTCAACTGTAAAAGAATCTCTGTGTTCCTTTATTCCAAGCAGAATCGTGCCACCATTGGTATTTGCAAAAGAAGAGTAAGTCTCCCATATGCTCTCAGGAAGTCCACCTGTTGCCAGCTTACATTCTCGCTCATGATCTTCATTAATATTTAATTCTTCTAGAATTTCTTCCTTCAATCGCCAAACCTCCTGACTAAATAGCATTGCTATTAATATACATTACAATTATCCAAGTCTATCCTTTATATATTTCATCATAATAGCAGTCATGCTAACAATCATTTCTATATCTTCTATATCCAACGTATCATGATGCTTTACATTATCATTTTGATATTTTGTATAATGCGTTAGCATTGTTGTTATGAAGGTAACAGCCTGTGGTAAAACGCCTATGTTTTTCAGTGCTGCTCCAACTGGTTGTATTTGATTTTCAAGTGTCTTATTAGTCCCCATAATACTTCTTATAAGTGACTCTATAGAAAGACGCATATCATCTATAGCATTACGTGCATACTGTTTTTCTGATATTTTCTTTAATGCAGCTCGATACGCCTTGGCTGCATCAGGATATTCATCAATCCACTCAAGTATTTCCTGTACATTGGGTTCGCATATAATCTCATCAATCTTTATAAATTTTCCTACCGAAAACAAATAACCTACATCAAATCGTTTTAAATACTCATTAATTTTAGCTTCATACTTGTCTTTTTTATCGTCCAAAATGACATGATTATATGTTAACTCTATAAACTCAATTATGTCGTCCCAATCAGAATCATTATACATAGCAATATTAAATGGAATATCATTGCCATAATATTCCCTATATAAATACTTCCAATCCACATTTAATCCGTATTTTTCGTCTATATTATCACTAGCAACCAAATCATAATCAAATTTATCGCTCTGAATCCAACCTGAATATGCCCTCCAAAATCTAGAAACATTTTCGCTAAAATTATTGTTTGGATCTCTGAACATTTTAACACTAACCATATGCATACCCTTTCTTCTATATCTTTGCCAGCAAATCCACTTTTAATGCTTTCTTACCTTCCTGTGCCACTTCTACACCTTGGAATTTCGCATAATTCACCTTTACACCATCATCCAAGTCAATCTCGATTCTCTGATTGGCAACATGGGCAATGGCTTCATCATATATTTTCATCTCTGCAAGCTGCTTTGTGTACTTTGTTACTGCCTTTGTAGCCTTTGATTTCTCTGATGCTGATGTTGCATTGTCAATCGTATACTGGGCACTCTGCATAGCAGTCTCTACATATTTTTGTGCCCGATGTAAATAGTCTGTTCTTACTCTACCAACAGTGTCTGCATCATAACGGTGCATGTAAATCAATGCTTTAAATCCATTTTGCTTACCACTGTCAAATAACCAGTAAATCGGTCGTTTCTGATATACTTTCAAATGATCTGTATAAAAATCTTTCAGAAAATAATTACGGATGACTTCTCTAGAAGTATCGCCTTTATTTCCTAATGCATTTGCAATAAAATCAAGGTTTTCTTCCAATGTATCTGCTCCATATACTGTTTTTACAAATTCTACGAAACGCCCAACAATATCGTCAGAGAAATATTCTTCATCTGTGATTGGAATACAGTTGTCCCAATCAGGAATATAGGTTAAATACTTGCGTTCATCCCATTCTCCTCCTGCATAAACAAGTCCTTCTGAATCAAGAGAATAACGCCCAAACATACATCCAACTACATATGAAACAAAACTTTTTATTTCTCGTTTCAAATTTGCTTTTCGTACAGAAATATCTTTATCAGAAACTTGTATATTTATTTCGTTCGATAAGCCATATACTTTAGCAAATATTTCATTCAATTTACATTCAGATTGTTTCATTTTTTCAAAATTCTGATCTGTATACTGTTTCCACATCAAAAAGCAATTTTCAATTTTATCATTCTCTTTCTTAAATTTAACAAACGGATGTAACATAAATTGCATGGAGTTTTCAAACGAATCCCAATCCTCCTTTGCATTATCAATGTTTTCTTTTACTAGATTTTCAATCTCTTCTTTATATTTTCCAACGTTAAGATATGGCAGCGAAAGCACATATGTATTTCCCATATTTATTGTCGGATTTAATAGTTGTAGATATTCTGTTGCAATATTGGAATTTAGAAAACCTAATAATGTTAAATCCAACGTAAAATTCTTATTAAAAATAGTAGGTGATCCCGAATCATAATGTGCTTCAGGGATTTTATATCTAAATGCAGTTTTAGCTGATGTAATTAATGTCCAACATATTCCTGATTTGTTTACATAATCCTGATTGTATAATCCACCATGGGATGCATACTCGCTTTTTGCTTGTTCAGACCAATCTACTACAACTTCTTGATTACCATACCAACGTCTAAAGTCTCCACCTTTTACATATAGTTGCCATTTTTCCCTATTAGCTATTTCCCACCACATTCTGGTATACTTTTCATTTCCATGTGTTTTATTTCTACCGCCTGAAAAATGTGTATTTTGGACTAATTCACCTGCGAAATTATTAATAAATTGTTCACTTACCCAATAGGCAATGGGGGATCCTGGTATTTTCGTAAATGATAATTGCTTAGAAGTAAATATATTGTTTCCATCAAGAAACCAAGATCTTTTAGTTGTAATTGAATCTACAGCACCTTGTTTTTCAAATAATCTTTGATATTTTCCTATATAATTATCAAAATATTTTTTCCCAATCACAAAACAAGTTGTACCAAAATCAGAACCAAAAATCCCTCTTCCTAAATGCAACATTTGAATTATTGTATTGTTATTAATTATTTTCATTCGTAATTTCGAATAACTAGCAATAAACATCCAGACAGGAATATTAATCATTGACATATATCCTTTTTCTTTGCACAAAGTTAAGGCTTTTGTCATACAAACAGTACTCATATCAGATTTTTCATCAGAATATTCATCCTTTACAAAATTATACAACTGTGAATTCATTCCAGCCGCCCCCATATAAGGAGGGTTTGTTACCACTGCATCATATTTCTGTCCCAGATTTTGTGCCACTCTTATCAGTTTCTTCAACTGTTCCTGAGTTTCGTCGCTCCCCACACTTTCAAACGAGATTTGTCCCGTTGTATCTAAATCATCCACAAATCTTTTCAATACATCCCAATCACATGCATCTACATTTAAAACAGAACCATACTCTCTGGCATCTATAAAAGTGTCCAATAATCCTTCTACCTGCATCATAGCTAAATTTCTTTCCATCTTACTCAAATGTGTGCCAAAAAACTGCAGATGCTTCCGATTGATTTCATTACTCTCTACAATCGCATACACTTTCGGTTCCGGCTTTCCATCTCTTCCACGCAGGAATCGTCTATTATAGCCACGACCTTTCATCATAACTGCAAAGTATGCCAGCTGATATGCTCGCTGATCAATATCCAGTCCATGAATATTATGCTCTACAATTTCAAATGCCACATCTCTCTTATCATATCCGGCACTTTCATAGATATCCATTAGCACATCAAACATCGCAATCAATATATGTCCACTTCCCATACATGGATCGATACATATAATGTCGGTTGGTTTTAAATCTTTGTATGTTGTGCGGATTTCAGCCAACTTTACATTCACTTCGTCTTCTTGCTCTGCTTCTGGAAGATAATATTTCCATCCAAATTTCTCTGCTATTGCCTTTTCATCTGCGCTTGGATCAACTGCTCGCAAATGTTCAATCCAGATTCTACCTACAGAGTTTTCAACCATGTAACGAACAATCCAGTCAGGTGTAAATAGCTGAGTTGCTGCAGGTATTCTCTCTTTTGTGATTTTTACATTTTTCTTTAATTTTGCAAAAGTATCATCTTTTAATTCTGTATTGTAATACTGATATAGCCACCCTATAATCTCCACCTGTCCGGTAGGCTGTCCATCTTCTCCAATCGTATTTACGTTAAAATCTTCTTCTGGAATTCCTCTCTTATCATCTATCAGCATACGAATTACATCATCCTCATTTGTAAATGAGATGTTAAGCAACATTTCTGTATAATTTTCTGTCTCTTCAAAAAGTCCCGGCAACACTTCATGAAGCAGATTACACTGCTTGATAAAGAGCATTCTGAATAAATCATCAAGCCTGTTATTCATCTTGGCATCAATGATTTCTTCTCTCTCTTTATCCGTGAAATCCCAGTCAATTTCAGGCGCCATCGTTACCACATCTGGCTCATTCTTTCCTTCTTTTTCAGAAGAAAGCACACGAACTCTTACAGGATACATATAGTCATTCACTTCCATAAAACGGATAGCACAGATTCTGTTAAACCATGTATATGCCACTTCTTCCACTACCGTTTCAAAGCCTCTTGCATGAATCTGGTCTACCAGTTTTCGTCTCTGCTCACACTGTTTTTTGTTAAGTGTTATCTCTGTTCCTGCTGCTGTCTTGTATACCTCAAAATCAGCACCTCTTGTGATTGCTTCACTGCAATTATCCGGTGTAATTCCAAGCATACCCGCTTTATCCGTAACGGATGCTATCAGCTTATTTCTTGCATCTATTGCAAATTTCTTAATTGCATTTTTGTTCATGTGCTATATCCTCCAATCAAGCTTATCAGCTCAATGTAATTATTGTGTCTTCTTCCAGTTCATCCATCAGTTTCTGCTTCATCTCGGAAAGGAACTTATCAATATCCTGTTCTGTCTCTATCGAATATGTTCTAGCCCCTGCCACATTGCTGATGGATACATTCTTACGTCTCTTTGTCTTTACTTTCGTAGGTGCAGGTGTAGGATTAATCGGATCTTTACCAGGTACTACCGGTGTAACAGGTGGTTCCGGTGCAGGCTGATGTGCCCTCTCATATTCATCTATCTCATCCAGACACTTGATTTTTAAAGTATCACTTTCCAGCTTGATATTCTTGATTGCTGCTATATCATTTGATTTTTTCAGCTTATCCCAGATTTCTTCAAACCTCTGATTGATACGAGGACGAAGTACCTCTGCAAATTGCTTTGTATCCAAAACATCTTTCACTTTAAGGAAGTCATCATGTACTAATGGATCCATTATAGTTGCTTCCTTTTCAAGCAATCCCATATGAAGCTCTTCAAATCTCTTATTTAATTCCGGTAATCTCTGAATCTTACCGAAAGGCTTGCTGTCCTTTACGATAGTCTCTATCTCTTCGACTACTTTTAACAGCTCCTGATCACTTACATAAGTCTTACTGTTTCCAAAATATGCAAGGTTCTTCACTGACTCTTCAAAAATCTTTCTCTGGTCTCCCTTAAAGAAATCAAATACAGGTGCAGTATCTTCTGCATCATCAAGCAGGTCATCTCTCTTCTTATCTACTGTCTTGAAGAACTCTGTAGGCTCATTGATATCAAGGATTTCAGTAAGTCTCTTTCTTGCCTCTTCCATCAGTCGCTTACAAGGATATTTCGGATTGATTCTGTACTCTACAAGGATGTCATCGTATACTTCAACTTTATCCTTCGCTCTGTTCTTGAAGCTGCTCATGATTTTGTCATCATCATCACTGGATACAGTAAATCCGAAGTAATCCTTCATAACTTCTTTTGCGGAGCGAATCTGTCCATCAGTTGCTCTTTCTCTGATGTCTATCAGGAGTTTCTCTACATATTCACGCTTTGTAATATATCTGACCAGTTCATCCGAATTCGTTGAAAGCAATGACAGGCTCTGACTGTTAAGAGTAAGAGACACTCTTCCCAGCTTGAACAACATTGCAACAAGCCACTGCACATCCTTTGGATCAAATCCATACGGTGCTGCACCAAACTTATCCTGTAATGACTTAAGGGATGTCTTCACATGTCTGGCATTATTTAATCCGATTACCTGTACCACTTCCTCTAAAGCAAGCTTATTCGGTGTGGTATCACTTGTGCCAAGGAAGCTCATCTGACCATCGCTGTGTTTAAAGATAGCACTGATATCTGAAAGCTCCGGTGCTGTCTCCATATAGGTAAGCTTATTGTATTTCATTGCTACGAGCTTACCGAGTGCTTCATTAATTCTTGTTGCCGGCTCCTTAGCTGAAATGGTTGCCTTATCGCCATTTACATAGATATCAGCATTTTTTAATGCATCCTCAATAAAGATTCGGATTCTGTCCTTCTTCTCAATACGCTCATCCTCTTTTGCCCTGCGGATGCTGTCAAAGCTGCCTCTGGCTCCGGACGCATTTTTATTAAGGAATTTATATATCTTGATGGATTCTGTAATCTCATCAAGGAATGTACTGTCATTTGGCAGCTTCACAATCACACTGCTTTCCTGTGCTGAAAGCAGACGAAGTGCAGAGTCTGCATAATCTCCGCCATAAGGTGTAATAACTGTCACTCCGATATCGTTAGACTGATTGCCCTTGAAGAATCGGTCATCCACCTTCTGGTTGAATGGGAATAAGTAACGGCTGCTGTAACGATATTTCTTCTCTGTATAGATTTCCTCAAAGATAACTGTAGAAGCCTCTCCGATGATTTCTCCCATCTCTACTGACTCATTGTTGATGGCATTATTGATTTCCTGCTCCTCGTTTGTCAGAAAGATGTATATTTCACCATTCTTCTGTACAAGTGTCTCTTTAATCAGCTTCTTTAATGATTCTTCAATCTTAGAACGGACTTCAATCCTGTCATCATCAATATTGGAAATCATAAGCGTAGTAAGGTTATCCACATTTGCCTTAATTTCCTTGACATATTTAATCATAAAGAGAACTTTCAAAAGCTCTACATCGAACTCATCCAGCTTACTGTTATCTTCTGCATCTGAGATTACCTGACTGTGCTGGTGGTCAATAAACTTATGCAATGGATCGTAGAAGAAGCTAAACGGAACCAATACTCCATCCTCTTTATCCATTACTCTGATTGCCGACTCCTGAAACAGTGCAAGCATAGAACGTGACTGATCAGACAGATGCTTTCCACTTGCGCCATGTGTTCTGACCGCAGTAAGTACCTGTCCTAAAAGATTGAACTGATATGGTATGAACGGATAGCAGTCTGCGAAATCCGCCTTATCTGCATACAGCTTCTTGTCCGCTGTATCCGCTGTAAATGTAATAAGATTCTTGATAATTGATTCTTTCTGCTCATAGAGAAGTCTAAGTGTCTGTGTTGCTGTCTCATTCTTTGCAAGAACACGCTTACGAATTACTTCATCAACATTGGATGCCGAAAGAGAAAGTCTCGTATCAAAACGTCCCTGAATCTTAGAGAAGTCATTTCCCTTTGTCTTTGTAATAGAGTCAATATCCTCCTGGCTCGTTACGATAACCCATGCCTTACCTTTGCAGGCTGTTCCAAGGTCTTCCACGATTGTCTGGAGGTTGAGCATAAGCTGTGTATCATCTGCAATATACTGACCGATCTCATCAACTAAGAAGATAACATGATGATTCGGACCTTTCTTCGCACAATATTCCTGTACAAGTGATACAAACTTCTCGATACTGAGGTCATAGCTGCCCTTTGCATTCTTGCACCAGTTGCGTGCTGCTTCCTCACTCATGAAATCCATCTCGACCAATGTCTTTACCACTTTATCCTGAATAACTGCAAATGCCTGTCTCTTTTTATCCCAAGGTGCTCCTGCATTCGCCTCGAACTTTTCTTTGAACTCTTCAAATCTGCCCTCGTTATCCAGCTGACGTTCAAATTCTGCGAGATAAGGAATGGAACCACAATAACCCTGCATTTCATTGAACACCTTCATAAACACTTCTACGATAGCCTCTTTGCCGGAGCCTACCTTTGCAGAACCCTTTGAATCAATATTAAAAAGCATGACATCTGACTCAATTGTTCCAGCCTTTGTCATCTCTGCAATAAGCATCGGATCTTCTATTTTTTTACCATCTGTAAAATACTCAATAGCTCTTTTACCTTCTACTGTGCTGTTTTTTAATAAATAAGACAGTATTTTTAAGAAGTGAGATTTACCACTTCCAAAGAATCCGGAAATCCAGACACCCATCTTATCTGTATATCCATCTACACCTTTTTCATAATTGTTAAAGAAATCCCTGAAATGCTTCAGAAATTCCTTGGTCACTACATATTCATCTAATTCCTGATATACATTTTCTTCATCCGACTGACCTACTTTAATAACACCTTTGATGTCACGATCAATCTGCTTTTCAAACATATTTTTAATCTGCATTGTTAATTCTCCTTGTTTTCTATTAGAAAATGCGACTGCCCTTGCAGGAGCAGAGAATTTTCCTCCTCTACACCAGACGGAATGCCCTGTAATAGTTGTGTGAATCCATCGTTCCAAATAATTTCAAATCCTGTCCGCTATACTCTCCCGGATAGAAAAGCACTACCGGCACACTGTCAAGCACCTGATGCAGGTTATTTAAGATGTTGTGGCTTGCAATTATCGGATGGCACTTGCCTACTCCAGTAAGGAATACCACACTGTCTGTCAAATCTTCCTGCAATATTCTTGATATGATTAGATTCAGCTCATTTGTCTCATCCAGTCCCAAAGTCTCTACAAGGCTGTCTGCCATCTCAAAAAATCCATTCTCTTTTTCCAAATCAAAGAATGCTTCCAGATAACCTTCCTCCTGCAATATCTCAACCATCAGGTGAAACAGGTCAAACTCAACTATTCTGAAATCCTTGTTTCCATTGTTTATTCTATCCTTAAGGTATGCTATATGATTTCTCACATACATCTCTTCTCTTGGAGCATAATCGAATATATAATATCCGACTTCATTTCCAAGTCCTTTATTCTCTCTAAACGACTTCTCTGATATTTTATCTTCTATCTGATTCAGTCTATCATCCAAACTTAACTTTGCCATGCTCAGACTCCTTTAACTGCATTGATATATGCATCCATCCCATTACTGTGAAGTAGTTCCTCTATACGATAATTAACAAGAGCATGTCTGATTACCCTTGTCTTTGTTGATTCAATCAATCCAGCATCTGCAAGATTCTTCATATAACAATTCTTGAGTTTCTTAATTCCTGATTCTGACCAGCCTGCCACTTCCTCACTTTGAGCTGCCTTATCGTCAAAGAATCCATTTATATCTCTATCTTCTATCGTCTTTTCACCAAGTATTACCTTACCACGATACACATCATATACAAATTCAAAGAAGAGCTTATCTGTATTCATAATTGCAATCAGTGTCAGCAGCTTTGCATTCTCATTATCCACTTTAACCAAAAGCTCTACTGCTCCATCAGGCAATGACGAAAGCCGATTATAGACATAATTGAATGTTCTCCGTAATCTGGTCTCATTTCTAAGCTGATAAA
>OAUU01000181.1_pt1 | contig 66622 bp, 55 predicted proteins | sample 1501381 | NCBI WGS metagenome assembly OAUU01 (sample SAMEA2580057, study PRJEB22360) | human gut metagenome | reverse complement strand
TTTATGAAATTAGCAGGATAGTTTTGTGCATTTTTTCAAATTTGCTCATTTATAGAAAGAAACTTTATAATCACTTTCCAATTCCAGAAGGCTTGCACGTTCCTGTCGCAGCAACCCAATAAATTCTGCGTTACTATTTTCTTTTTCCAGAATCTGCGCATACTGCTCCAGAATTTCCGGCATATAAAGCAGTTTCCCTTCTTCTCTCAAGTTTTCTAACGCCGTTTCTGTTATCAATTTTAAATAAGTATCCGCTTTTCCATCTCGGGCTGTTTTTTCTATTAACAATGCAGCATATGGAATTACTTTTACTCGTTCTGTCCTCTCAAAGTTTTTCTGAAAGATCTCCTCTACTAACTCCTGAAGTTCTTTCTCTCCTCGTTCACGATCTGTACCAAAACAGACTTCCCATCGAAATAGCAGAAGTTTGTATTCCTCTGCACTTAAAATCCCTGTCTTTCTCTGTATTTCCGCTTCTGGCATTGTCTGTACAATTGCCTTTTCCAAATGTTCACATACTGTCTCTACTGATTTACCACGAAGCCATGCAATCTGCGCATATTCCTGCTCAATGAACTGCTGATGCAGCGGCTCCTTTGCTCTTTTATTCTTCTCATATTCAAGCAGACATTGTTTTGCTTCTTCCCATTTTTTTTGACAAATTTTCTGTTGTATCTCCTGACGCAATTCATAGATATTGTAAATGTCCCTTGGCAATATATAAGTGAGCCTCTCCACCGATTTTCCCAACCGTCCCATAATTCGATCAATCAGAAAAAAATCAATTTCCTGCTGATCTGCTTCAATTCTTGCATATTTTGACACAGAAGAAATACCCAGGCATAATTGTTTTTGTCGTATTCCTTCTTTCTCTCGTAATTTCCATAGTAATTGACCAATTCCTTGCATCTGTTTCCCTTTACTGATTCCTTTTTCTATGTTATTTTTTGTGACTTTTATTATAATTTTAAAATTGTATTTACAGCAAGAGAAATTATCACCATATTTTAATTTGATTTTTATACAAATCCACGTTTTCTATTTTTATAGGTAAAAAAGTGTAATTTTTCCCTTTTTCATACGTATAATATGCTTTGAATTTATTTTCATATTTTTCTTTTAAAATAAAATATGAAATTGCCCTAAATCAAGGCAATTCCATGCATTATAATTTATCTTTAGTATGGAACCCTCCCATTCTTTACCCATAGCAAAGTAAAGCATCGGTGCATGCAGCAGCAGGCTGTCATATCCCATCAACGACATCGTTTCTGTCGATGCTTTGCCTCATCGGATGTTATGAGCGGAAGCCGCAGCGCCATCAGCCCAAAGCAGAGCGAATATCCCAAAAACACAGCCAGAAAGCCGTCATTAACACATGGGAAAAACTATAAACGCTGCTATGTACCCGCGGTAAAATACAGTTGATATAATTTTTCTGCACATCCTCCCAGTAACTGAGCGCGAACGGCAATACGACAAGAATTGTATTCGTCACCAGAAATGCACTTACACCGCCGCGCGCATTCACCAGATAATAAACCGAGCAGTTTCCTCCTGATCCTGCTGCTTCAGGGTAAATGCTCAGGAAGGTAAGTACGGCAATAAAGGCAATTGCGAGATAAAATTTCCACGATTTTATCATTCTGCTGAAATCGGAATGCAGCATTCGAAAAAAGACCATTTTTTTGTTCACCCCCGTCTCGTATGAATGTTCCATGATACCATTTTTATATTTTCATGATAGCGTAAACGCCTGAAATAGTTTATGACGTTTTCTGAAACTTTGAACAAAAAACTTTTTATTCATTTTATCAAGTTGGAACTTTCTCCACCAGATCTTCTACCGTACATACTAATGCCCGCGCAATCTTCAACAAGGTCTCTGTCTGCGCCTTGTTAATATCCTTTCTTCGCTGTTCATACTGCTGAATGGTCCGAACCGAAACACCTGCCTGCTGTGCCAGTTCACTCTGACTTAGATTTGCAAAAGTACGCAATTCTTTCAAGTTTGTCTCCGGTTTTGCTTCACGATATAATTCATTCATTTTATCTACAAACTGACGAACATCCATTTCATGATATGGCGTGTAGAGCATTCGCACTTCAGTTACAGGAATAGCCTGGTTTATTTCCGCAAAAGACAAACTGGTACTCCACTGATAATAGGCCAACGCCCAGCCTGTCCAATATTCAGGGCTGCGATCATAAGAATAAGAGGGGGCTTGTTCCGGCTTTGGTTCCCCTGCTTCCTGTAATACTTCATATGCAATTTCAACTCCCGACATTCCCGCTACCACAGAACAGTCACCTCGTTCAAACCGTGACGCTGTATTACTCATACAAAACCACTGCCATACAGTTTCCAACGGCCGTTTTAAATCATTGACCATATAATCCAGCATGCAGGCAAGATTTTTTTGTGCAACAGAAAGATATAATTTATCGTAAGCGTGGATCATCTGGTTTCATCTCCTCATCTAAAATTGTGGTGATATATAAATCACCCCGCTGACGGCGGTTTCGTTCCAGATCAAAATATTGCCGACGCGCCATATGATCACGGGATGCTTTCCTCTTATACCATTCCTGCACACTTGCAATCTCATACCCTGTAAATTCCAAACGTTCAAATGCTCTTCTGCTTTTTAAAACAAACTGCTGTCCCAGTTTTCCCAGACGCATTGCATTACTCAACTGACGGTAAGAAATTGCACCATTAATAAAATCCGCTGCAAAAGAAAAATAGCTGTCGTCAGCACGATATCCAATGATAATATCTGCCTTTTCATAATCAAGATGAAAATTTTGTAGCAAATATTCTTTTGCTTCTGCCGCCAACGGTGTGGATGCATCAAATTCTCGATTTTCCAACAAAATCGTAAGCCAATGGAGCATTGTATAGTCGCGCATATTCAAATTGAGAACTTTCAATCCATCACATTCAATCTCATATCTATTTGCGTAACCATTTTTATCCGCACTGACACCCCATTCTTTGGCCATATTTTGGTTTTCTGTACAGTAAAATCCAACACCATAATCATTATAAATTTTTCCATAACCATATTTCGGCCGTTCAATAATATGATCCGAACCATGATAAACTGTTTTTTTCATTTTACCACCTCTGCTTCAAATTATACTCCTAAAGGCGTACAAAAACAATAAATAGAAAAATTTTATCCAATGCGTCGTAAACCCCCTTGCTTTAGCTATGGGGATATAAGACGCATTGGATAAGCATCCTCCTTTTTGCAAATCGGCAGATATTTCAACTTTTAATTTAAATTCATTGCAACTTTTCTTCATTATATAGCAAAAGTCAGAATCTTTGCATGACGTTTTCCTTAACTTTTTTAAACACCAAAAATCCCTCCCCACACATCACGCATGGAAAGGGATTTCAACTTTCATTCTATTCTATTTTCCGCTCTAGCAGATCTCCGCACCCGCCGGCATTGCTTTTTCCGGGGTCATGAGGCATACGTTGCCTTCGGCGTCCTCGGCGCAGAGCAGCATTCCTTCGGACATCATTCCTGCCAGTTTGGCCGGTTTCAGGTTGGTGAGAACCATAACCTTCATTCCGATGGTGTCTTCCGGTTTGTAATATGCTTTGATTCCGGAGACGATCTGTCTTGTCTGGCTTCCGACTTTGACCTGGAAGCAGAGGAGTTTTTTCGATTTCTTCACCGGTTCGCAGGAGATGATCTCACCTACCTGGAACTGCATTTTTCCAAAGTCTTCGAACGTAATCTCTTCTTTTGGCTCTACATCTACAACAGCTTCTTCGGCTTTTTCCTCTTCTTCTTTTGCGGCAGCCATAGCAGCTTTCTGTTTTGCCTGGATCACTTCTACTTTTTCCATAACCTCTTTGACATCGAGTCTCTGGAACAGGATCTGCGGCTGATCGGTTACCTGATTGCCCGATGTATACAGTCCGAACTGATCCAGCTCTTCGTAGCTGCGTTTCTCTGCATTCAACTGAGCCAGGATCTTCTCGGTGGTCTCCGGCATGAAAGACTCGAGCAGGCATGCGCCGATGGTGATGCTCTCTACCAGGTTGTACAGAACCTCTTCCAGACGGTCTTTCTTTGCCTCGTCTTTTGCCAGTGCCCACGGCATCGTCTCGTCAATGTATTTGTTGCAGCGTTTGAACAGACCAAAGATTTCGGTCATCGCATCTGCCACACGCAGCTCTTCCATCTTTGCAGCAACTTTTGCTTTTGTTGCGGTAACGACTGCTTTCAGATCATCATCCACCTCTTCTGCTGCGCCGGTCTTTGTCACAACGCCGCCGAAGTATTTGTTGCTCATGGAGATGGTACGGTTTACCAGGTTTCCAAGAGTATTGGCAAGGTCGGAATTCATACGCTCAACCAGCAGCTCCCAGGTAATGACACCGTCGTTCTCAAACGGCATCTCGTGCAGAACGAAGTAGCGGACAGCGTCTACGCCGAACAGGTCTACAAGATCGTCTGCGTAGATCACGTTTCCTTTGGATTTACTCATCTTGCCGTCGCCCTGCAGCAGCCACGGATGACCAAATACCTGTTTCGGAAGCGGCAGATCGAGTGCCATCAGGAAGATCGGCCAGTAAATGGTATGGAAACGGATGATGTCTTTTCCGATCAGATGCAGGTCTGCCGGCCACAGCTTGTTGAACTGCTCGGAGCTGTTTCCGTCACAGTCATAACCGATTCCGGTGATGTAGTTGGTCAGTGCGTCCAGCCATACGTAGGTAACGTGCTTCGGATCGAAGGATACCGGGATTCCCCAGGTGAAGGAGGTTCTGGATACACAGAGATCCTGCAGTCCCGGAAGAAGGAAGTTGTTCATCATCTCGTTCTTTCTGGAAACCGGCTGGATGAACTCCGGATGGGTGTTGATATAATCGATCAGTCTCGGTGCATATTTGCTCATTTTGAAGAAATATGCCTCTTCTTTTGCCGGGGTAACCGGGCGTCCGCAGTCCGGGCATTTTCCGTCTACAAGCTGGGACTCGGTGAAGAAGGATTCACACGGTGTACAGTAAAGACCTTCATAATATCCTTTGTAGATATCTCCCTGATCGTACAGTTTTTTGAAGATTTTCTGTACCTGTGCCTCGTGATCGGCGTCGGTGGTACGGATGAATTTATCGTAGGACGTATTCATCAGATCCCAGATTCTCTTGATCTCGGTGGATACGTTATCTACGAATTCTTTTGGTGTGATGCCTGCCTCTTCTGCTTTCAGCTCGATCTTCTGGCCATGCTCATCGGTTCCGGTCTGGAAGAATACATCGTAGCCCTGCTGACGTTTGAAGCGGGCGATGCTGTCTGCGAGTACGATCTCGTAGGTATTTCCAATGTGCGGCTTGCCGGATGTGTAGGCAATCGCCGTGGTGATATAATATTTCGGTCTGATTTTTTCCATTGCTTTCATTTCTCCTTTCAAATAAAAAAACTGCCTTATTCCGCTCTCTTGTAGTCGGAAGAAGACAGGTTTGTTTACCCGTGATACCACTTCTTTTCGTCCCTGCCTCACGGCAGAAACCTCTGCAGGTACATGTGCTATACCTCTCCGCTGTAACAGGCGGAACCTGTCGCAGCCTTACCGTTTCAGATTGTTGTTCTCACGGTTCGGTGCGCCTCTCGGAAGCCATGTTCGATCTGCCGCTCCTCCTCCCCTCTCAGCCTGCAAAACCGGAATGGTTTTCGGGGGTGTTCTCTGTAAATTCGCACATGCAGATGTACTCTCTTCGTCACTGTGTTTTGTTTTTATGCACTAGTTTTATGCTAACACATTTACATCAATTTGTAAACCGCAAAAAAGCCCGCCGTACGGGGATTTTTTCATATTCTCCCCATTCGGCGGACCTTTCATTCATCGTAACAATTATCTGTGGTTTGCTTTGATCACAGACATTGCTGCTTCATCTGCTACAACTGTCAGATCGTTGTGAAGCTGCAGGATGGAAGCCGGAACCTGCGGAGTAACCGGTCCGTACAGAACTTTGTCGAGGATCTCTGCTTTTCCTTCGCCGCTGACGATCAGCAGAACTTTTCTTGCCTGCATGATGTTCTTGATTCCCATGGTGTATGCCTGGGTCGGAACATCCTCTACTTTTTCAAAGAAACGTTTATTTGCCTGAATGGTGCTCTCGGTCAGGTCAACGCAGTGTGTCTCTTTCTCGAATGCTGCGCCCGGCTCGTTGAATCCGATGTGGCCGTTGTTTCCAAGTCCAAGAAGCTGCAGGTCAATGCCGCCGACGCTGCGGATGGTTTCGTTGTATGCTGCACATGCTTTTTCGCTGTCCGGCTCCAGCCCGTTCGGAACGAAGGTGCGCTCTTTGTTGATGTTGACATGATTGAACAGGTTGGTGTTCATGAAGTAACGATAGCTCTGATCATTCTCAGGAGAGAGTCCTTTGTACTCGTCCAGGTTTACGCTGGTGACATTTGCGAAATCAAGGTCGCCTTTGTTGTACCACTCAACGAGCTGTTTGTAAGCGCCGACCGGGGTAGATCCGGTTGCAAGGCCGAGCACTGCGTGTGGTTTCATGATCACCTGCGCGGAGATGATGTTTGCTGCTTTTCTGCTCATATCATTGTAATCTTTTGCTTCAATTAATAACATTTGTTTTTCCTCCAAATTTCTTCTATATAATAAATTACATAATAACCTGTTTCAGGTTCAGTTCGTCGTCCACCAGAAGTACATGCGCTTTTTTGCCCGGTGCAATGGATCCTACTTCATCGTAGATACCGATGCTCTGTGCCGGATTTCTTGTTGCCGCAAAAATGGCATCTGCCAGCGGAATATCAAACGAAACTGCTTTTCTCATGCAGTCGTACAGGTTCGTAGCGGAACCCGCGATGGTCTCACCGTCGGTCAGGGTCGCTTTTCCGTCTTTCATCCAGACAGCCTGTCCCCCGAGGGAATACGTTCCGTTCGGCATTCCCGTTGCCATCATGGAATCGCTGATGAGAACCATACGTTCACTTCCCATCATGGAGAAGGTCGCGCGGACAACAGCACCGTGAATGTGATAGCCGTCGCAGATCAGCTCCATGCGGCACTCCGGATCGTCAAATGCTGCGCCGATGACACCTGGGTTGCGGTGTGCGAACGGCGGCATCGCGTTGTACAGATGGGTGACATGGTGTGCACCTGCTTTCATGGCTGCCAGCGCCGTGTCATAATCTGCTGTGGTGTGGCCGATGGAAACCATGACTTCATCGGAAACTTCTTTGATAAATTCCAGAGAACCTGGCATGTTCGGGGCCAGTGTCACGAGACGGATTTTTCCGCCGCTCGCCGCATTGCATGCGCGGAAGAACTCAGCGTTCGGAGCCACGATGTTCTCCTCTGCCTGTGCGCCTTTTTTGATCGGATCGATGAATGGTCCTTCCATGTTGACGCCGGCGATCACTTCTGCTTCCGGCTCATCTTTGATTGCCTCGATCGTTCCAAAGATTTTCAGAAGATCGTCTTTTGGCAGTGTCATGGATGTCGGGCAGTAAGAGGTGATGCCGTGTGCTTTCTCATAGCGCAGGATCTCTTTTAATCCCTCTACATCTCCGTCTGAAAAATCATGTCCGGCAGCGCCGTGGCTGTGTACGTCAACCAGTCCCGGCAGAACCATCATGCCTTTCGCATCGATCACTTCCTGATCGATCACTTCTTCTTTTGTGGAAACGAAACGTTTTCCTTCTATATAAAGATCTTTTTCCGCAAACGTTCCGTCTTCCTGAAATACGCGTCCGTTTTTGATAATCATTGTCTTGCCTTCTTTCTTTGATCTGTTCTGATTATAATTTATGTTGATTTTATTTTCAACTATTTTTATATTTTAGAAATTACTTTCACGTCATTAAAGTTCTTTCCATTTTTACGCCCGCTTTCCCGTGCAATTCACACACAATTGAAAGTTGATTCACCACTCTGCCTGTGATACAATAAAACAAGAACTGATCTGAATTTTTTTCAGATATTTACAGATACCAGGAGGACTTACGTTCCATGGAACACTTTGAAAAATCGATTATTCCTGTCATTGAGTCTGTCTATCCCTCGTTCACTCCCCTGGAACGGACGGTAGCAGATTTTTTTATTCATAATACCGACGAGTCGGATCTGTCCGCGCGCCACGTTTCGGAACTGCTCTATGTTTCGGAGGCTTCGCTCTCCCGCTTTGCGAAAAAATGCGGCTACACGGGCTACCGCGAATTTGTCTACCGTTACCAGGAAGGCCTGAACGCCGCACTGCCTGGCACGGACGATCACATCAAACAGGTGCTGAATACGTATCAGGAGCTGCTGAATAAAAGCTACTCGCTCGCCGACCGCGCGCAGATTGACCGCATCTGCCATATTCTCGCTTCGAAGCGTCGGGTGTATGTCTATGGTCTTGGAAGCTCCGGACTTTCCGCCCAGGAAATGAAGCTGCGTTTTATGCTTGCGGGCGTGGATATTGAAGCAATTACCGACATTCACATCATGAAAATGAATGCCGTTCTGCTCAATGAGAGCTGCGCTGCAATCGGCATTACCGTCAGCGGACAGACACCGGAGGTGCTGCGTGCACTCGGAGCCGCAAAGGAAAAGGGAGCCTCTACCATTCTCTTTACTTCCCGCAGCTCCAGCGATTACGACGCCTTCTGCGATGAAGTCCTGCTGCTTGCGGTCAAAGAGCATCTGAAGAACGGCGGCGCGATCTCTCCGCAGTTCCCGATCCTCGTTATGATCGACGTTCTCTACTCGCATTTTCTCACGACCGACAGTGAACGCAAGGAGGCTTTATATGAATACGCTGTCACCAAACTCCATGAAACGTGATCCCGGCCGCGGCAGCGCGTATCTTTCTTTTCTGAAGAAACGCTGCCGCGATTTCTTTTTCTTCTGCCTGCTCCTCGGCGTTTACGTCGCCTTCATCACCCTCACAGGCATCGGCTGTCCGATCTGGTTTTCCACCGGCATTTCCTGCCCGGGCTGCGGGATGAGCCGTGCGGTACTGCTTCTGCTCTCGGGTCATTTTCAGGCGGCGTTTCGGATGCATCCGCTTGTCTATGCCGTGCTGCCCGCAGGTGTCTGGCTCTTCTTCGGGCCGGAACAGACGGCGGGACTTCGGCGTTTTAAAAAGGGGATCATTACGGTGCTTGTCGTGCTGCTTCTCGCCGTTTATGCCTGGCGCATTTATTACCACGACCCGCTCCTTTCTATTGACCCCTCTCTCGGGCGCGTGCTACAATGGTTCTATCTTAATTAAAGGGGGTATTTACAAATGAATGTAAAAGACAACCGCAGTTTCTGGGTCTATCTTCTGCTTTCGATTGTCACCTGCGGACTCTACTCGATCTACTTCTGGTATGTTTATGTGGAAGACCTGAACACCATCTTTTACGGTGACGGCGAAGACAGCCCGAACTACATTATTGTGCTGCTTCTGTCCTGGGTTACCTGTGGAATTTACGGCGTTTACTGGCGTTACAAACAGGCGAACCGCATGTACCGCGAATCCTACGACCGCTATGGGGTGATGATTGAGGAAAATGGTTCTGCCATTCTTCTGTGGACGCTGCTCGGCTACCTGACCGGCGGCATCGGCCAGCTCGTTGCCGACTATTTCATGATCCAGAACCTGAATAAGACGGCACTCGTTTATAATTCACGTGCATATTAAGCAGGGGAGGCGTTTTTTATGGCAACATCTATGGTGAAGGGAAATCCGATGAAGCTGATGCTTCAGTTTGCCTTTCCGCTTCTCATTGGAAATCTGCTGCAGCAGACGTATAACATCATTGATGCGGCGATCGTCGGCCAGACGCTTGGCCCGGAGGCGCTCGCCAGCGTCGGTGCAAGCAGCAGTGTACAGTTTCTGGTGCTCGGCTTCTGTATGGGAAGCTGCACGGGATTCAGTGTTCCGGTTGCAAAGTATTTCGGTGCCGGAAAGCTTGATAAAATGCGCGATTATATTTTTAATGGTGCTGCACTTGCTGTCCTGATTGCGGCTATTCTGACCACACTCTGCAGTTTACTCTGTGCACCGATTCTGCACCTGCTGTCGGTTCCATCCGATATTTTCGCGGATGCTTACGCATATCAGCTTGTGATTTTCCTCGGGATTCCGTTTTCGATTCTGTACAATTATCTTTCCAGCATCCTGCGTGCCGTCGGGGACAGCCGCACACCGTTTCTGTTTCTGGCATTTTCGGCAATCCTGAATATTTTCCTCGATCTGTTCTGTATTATCATTCTGCATCTGGGATGCGCAGGAGCGGCGATTGCGACGATTTCCGCCCAGGCGATCAGCGGACTCTTATGTCTGTTTTTTATTTCCCGTAAGGTAAAGCTCCTGCTTCCGACAAAGGAAAACCGCATTCTGCGAAAGGATGCCGCGCAGGAACTCCTCGCAATGGGCATTCCGACGGGACTGCAGTTTTCGATCACGGCGATCGGCAGTATGGTAATGCAGTCAGCGAATAATGGACTTGGCAGTGTTTATGTTTCGGCGTTCACAGCTGCTATGAAAATCAAACAGTTTATGATGTGCCCGTTTGATGCGATCAGCACCGCGGCTTCCGTCTTCTGCAGTCAGAATCTCGGAGCAGGCCAGGCAAAACGAATCCGTCAGGGACTCCGCCAGGGTGTGCTTGTCGGTGTCGGCTATGGTGCGTTTGCAGGTGTCATCATGATTCTGTTCGGACGGCCGCTGACAAAGCTCTTTATTGTCAGCTCTGCTTTCGAAGCAATCAACGCTTCGGCAAAATATCTGCGCTGCCTCGGATTTTTCTACTGGATGCTTGGTATTTTGAATGTCTGCCGTATGGTAACGCAGGGACTTGGCTACTCGGGAAGAGCCGTTTTCTCCGGCGTAATGGAGATGCTGGCACGGACAATTGTCTGCCTGGGCTTTGTCGGTGCGTTTGGCTTCACCGCAATCTGCTTTGCGGATCAGGCTGCGTGGCTCGCCGCCTGCTGCTATATCGCACCGACATGTCTGTACTGCGTGAAGAAATCTACGAAGATGATTGCGGATCGCGGTGCGAAATAATAACGTTATTTTCTGTCTTACAGCGGCTTCCAGATACTTCTCAGGTTATCGCGGCAATCACCAAAAACTTGTTCCATCACAGATTTTGGTTCATTGCCCGCAAAATCAAGAAAAAAGATACTGTTCTGCATGGAATCATCTTCCCCGCAAAACAGTATCTTTTTTCTTGTTTTTTCAGCGTTACCGCTCGATTCCATCTCTTGCCGCAAGACCCTTGTCAAACGGATGCTTGATTTTTTTCAGCTCCGAAACATAGTCCGCCCGCTCAATCAGCGCCTCCGACGGTCCCTGCCCGGTCAGAATCACTTCCAGCTTCTCCGGCTTGTGATCCAGGAAATCCAGAAGGAGCTGCTCATCAAACAGTTTGCTTCCAATCGTATAAACCAGCTCGTCCAGAAACAGTACATCGTATTCTTCCTGAACTGCTTTTTCTGTCACTTTCTGAAACTGCTCTTCATAATACCGTTTCTGCTCTGCCTTCTCCTCCGGTGTCATCAGAAACGAAAACTTTATCTTGTCCTGCCCCGGCACAAACGTCACATTCGGCGACAGTAAGAGCACCTTCCGCTCGCTCGTGCTGTTATCTTTCATAAACTGATAAATCAAAACACGGTATCCATACCCTGCCGCACGCGTGCAGAGTCCCATACCACAAGTCGTCTTTCCTTTTCCATCCCCACAGTAGATGTGGACACAGCCTGTCTGTTTTTCCATGGTGAAAACCTCGCTTTTTCTTTCTATGTTCATTTGTAAACAACAGGTAATTCGAAACAAGTTCGCAATCCCAAGTAAAAATTGTAAACAACGGAAAAAGGAGGGCAGATTTTATTCCGCCCCCCAAAAAGGTTTCCTGATTATTTACCAAAATATCTAGCCAGCAGACCAGCGAATGCTTTTCCGTGTCTAGCCTCGTCTCTTGCCATCTCATGCACGGTGTCATGGATTGCATCGAGATTCAGGGCTTTGGCACGTTTTGCAAGATCTGTTTTGCCAGCGGTTGCTCCGTTCTCTGCCTCTACACGCATCTGCAGATTTTTCTTGGTGCTGTCGGTTACGACTTCGCCGAGAAGCTCTGCGAATTTTGCTGCGTGCTCTGCTTCTTCGTAAGCTGCTTTTTCATAGTACAGACCTACTTCCGGATATCCCTCGCGGAATGCTACTCTGGACATTGCCAGGTACATACCAACCTCGGAGCACTCACCCTCGAAATTGGCTCTCAGGTCTTTTTTGATATCTTCCGGAACATCGGATGCTACACCAACTACGTGCTCTGCTGCCCAAGTCAGATCCTCGCCCTGCTCGATAAATTTCTCTTTCGGTGCTTTACAGATCGGACAGACTTCCGGTGCTTCTGCTCCTTCATAAACATATCCACATACGCTGCATACAAATTTTTTCATAGTCTTTCTTTCCTTTCTTTTTGTTGTGTATTTAATTTTTATCATTTCCAATTTTGTGGTTTATAACAGTTTTTTATTTTTAATATTAGTAACTTTTACTGATATTACTTTAGCATAAGCTTCCCTTTTTGTCAATGCCTATTTTTAATTTTTTCTTTCTTCCTGGGGATGCTATACGTTCCCCGGGTGATTTTTGCAGTTCTCGCAGATGCCGTAAAAATTCACAGAGTAATCTTCGATCGTACCTCTGAAATTTTCCGCTGCTACGTTCTTGATTTCGCTGATGTCACGCATTGTAAGGTCTGTCACGCAGTGACATTTTCTGCAAATGAAATGGTGATGCGTGGAAGTATCTCCATCGAACCGGTCCGGGCCATCTCCTGTTGTAAGACGCTTGATCTCTCCTAATTCAGAAAGAAGAGACAGGTTCCGGTATACTGTGCCAAGACTGATATTGGGAAATTCTTTCCGTACATCGGTATAGAGCATATCTGCGGTCGGGTGATCCTTTCGCCCCTGAAGGCAGACTTTGATGCTTTCTCTTTGTCTGCTATACTTGAGTGTTGACATAGTTTTTTTCCTTTCGTATCTTTCGATAACAGTAATTGTTATTATATTTATACTATAAGGCTGCTTCTCGCAAAAGTCAAGAAAAAGATCACTACCCTGTCTACACAGATTTCCGTCTGTCCCAAGATCAAAAATTCCCCAAAAACGAGGAGTGCCCAGGAACCTCTCGGCGCCTGGGCTATTATTATGAAAAAATCTTAATTGTGTAGTGATTGCATACACACTGTTCTTTTGGAACTGAGATAACTATACCAATTAATTATGAACAGATTATGAACGTGCAGTGAATCTTCTGTGAATCTGTACATTTTTTAGAATTATTTTATACTTTCTTTGTGTATTTATCACATATTTTATTTCTAATTCTGTCCCTTACTCTCTACTCTGTCTAGAAATCGTTTTTCTCCGTTAATTTTTCTATTCGTATTGCCCATCCCCGATTTTCCCTGTCATTTCTCTCTCATTTATGTTAAGATTGATGTACAGCCAATGCGGCAGAATGGAGGATTTTTTATGAGTACCGGAAATCAGGAATATATACGAGACATGAACCGCGCCCTGGTTCTCGAGGCAATCGCCAACCATCCGCCGCTTTCCCGCGCAGATCTGGCGAAAATGCTGCATCTGACAAAAGCAACCGTATCCACCATCGTCCAGGAACTGCTCGACCGCCAGCTCGTCATAGAACTCGGCAGCGCCGAAAAAACTTCCATGGGTCGAAAACCGATTCTGCTTACTTTTAATAATCGCTACGGTTCCATCATCGCCGTCGATCTCGGCGTAAAAAAGATCACCATTCTCACCGGAGATCTGAAGGGAAAATCATGTACTGTAAAAGAATACCCGATTGATCCATCCCTCTCCCTGGAGGAATACCTGATTTCCCTCCTCCACAAAACCAAATCCGACCTCCCCAAGACCCCGTGCAGCCTCGTCGGAATCTCCATCGGAATCTACGGCGTCGTCTGCGACGACCTCGTTTTATTCACACCCTACTACGATCTGAAACACTCCAACCTGAAAAACTACCTCGAAGAAGAATTTCAGGTCCCTGTCATCGTAGAAAATGAAGCCAACCTCTCCGTCATCGGCGAAGCCGCCTGCGCAGAGCACTTTAAAAATATGATCTTCCTGAACATCCACGAAGGCGTCGGCATGGGAATCCTCATTGACGGCGAACTCTACACCGGCCAGAACGGCTACGCCGGCGAATTCGGCCACACCATCCTCTTCCCCGATGGCCGGCCCTGCCCCTGCGGCAACCACGGCTGCCTCGAACAGTACATCTCCGAAGCCGCCGTCCTGAACGATTTTGCCGCCGCCGAAGGCTTAGAAAACGTCTCCGTCGAACGCTTCATCCAGTATTACCAGGAAGGCAACCCCAACGCCCGCAAAGTAATGCAGGATTTCACCCACTACATCGGAATCAGCCTGAACACGGTTCTCCACACCTTCAACCCGGACGTCATCGTCATCAACAGCTCCTTCACCAACTACATCCCAGGTCTGATCGACGAAATCACCTCCGGAATCCAGAACCGCCTCCGCTGGTACCTCCACGTCCTCCCGGCTCACCTGCAGGATGTCTCCGTCCTCATGGGCGGAATCAGCCTCTGCTCCCGGAACTTCCTCGGAATTTCCACCTTTAAGCTGCTGGACCTGTAACCTATAGCAATCCCCGAAAATAATGCAAAAAAGGCAGTGCTGCAGAGCGCGAATTGCAAGGAACAGATTTGAAGGCGTACCGGGGTACGACGAAAATCTGTGACGCAGTAATTCACGCTCTGCGGTGCTGAATTTTTTGCATTATTTTCGGGGATTGCTATAGAAACATGAATTGCGAACACAACTCAGAAATAAGTCCCTGTTCAGAGCCCCATCTCGATTCCGCTGCGCTGCATCTTGATGTGGCTTCTCGCCATATGAAATTTCAGAAAAAAGTGCTCATTCATGCAAGCATGATTCGCAATTTGTTCTGAAATTTCGCATGGCTCTGAATAGTCACAATTTGTTCATGATTTTTTTACAACAGGAACACGCTTTCAACATAATTTACCCGTATACTAAAAGCATAAATAATGAATGCCAACATTATTTACACAATTTTCTTTTTCATATTGCCGATTAGAAAATCGGCTCTCCTTCCTTTAAAAATAAAAATGAAAGAAAGCACTGTTTCGCCAACGGTGCTTTTTTTCATGCCCTTTTCCCCCGCTTTTCCACCGCTGCCATGCGCATCACGCAAGGGCGGACGGGCGGCGGCGAGGCGTCCCCTCTATTTACACAATTCATCCGTCAACCGCGCAAACTCCTGTAAATTCAATGCCTCCCCACGAATCGTAAGCGGCCAGCCGCAGGCTGTGATTGCAGCCTCAATCTCCTCTTTCGAAAAATGCAGCAGCTCCGAATTTTTCAGTCCGTTCGCCAGAGTCTTCCGTCTCTGATTAAACGATGCCCGAATAATGGAGAACATCAACTTCTCATCCTTCGTCTCCACCGGCATCACCTCATGACGCGTCAGCCGGATCACCGCACTTCCAACCTTCGGCCGCGGCATAAAACAGTTCGGCGGCACATTCGCCACAATATACGGCTCCGCATAATACTGCACCGCCAGCGACAGCGCCCCGTAATCCTTCGATCCCGGCCCCGTCTGCATCCGGTCCGCAACCTCCTTCTGAACCATAACCGTAATCGAATCCACCGGCACATGATTCTCAAATAATCCCATAATAATCGGCGTCGTAATATAATACGGAAGATTCGCCACAACCTTGATCGGCCGTCCGTTGTTCTTCTCCTTCGCCAGCGCCGCCAGATCCACCTTCAAAACATCATTGTTGATAACCTCAACATTATCATAATCCGACAGCGTATCCTCCAGAATCGGGATCAGATTCTTGTCAATTTCCACCGCACACACACTCCGCGCAGCATACGCAAGATACTGCGTCAGCGTACCGATACCAGGTCCGATTTCCACAACAAAATCGTCCGGTCCGATACCTGCAGCGGCTACAATCTTATCCAGCACATGTGGATCGATCAGAAAATTCTGACCATACTTTTTCTGAAATACAAAGCCGTACTTCTGCAGTACGGCTATTGTATTCTGCGGCTCCCCGAGCCACGGTTTTACTTTCTCCATAAATTCTCCATGTATTTAGAACTCAAAGTCTTTCTCGTAAAGAATCACGCGGTCGTCCGCATCGGTATGCTTTCTGGACATGCGTCTTCCGAATTTACGGGTTCCCTTTTCTGCATGGGCGATGGCACGATCCACCATATCTTTGACCTGTGAAATCGTCATCGGCTCGCCCTCCTTCTGATTGTTGCCAATCTGTGTATACAGAGCAAGCACACCCATCTCGTCCATCTTGTATCCATTCTCACGCGCATACGTGCGGGCAAACGTAACCAGCTCGTCGTTCGTGAAAACAGGAATCGAAATGACCGTCTCAAACTTCTTCGCAAAATCAGGGTAATTCCGCAGAAGACCTCTCATGCTGACCTTCTCATCCTCGATGATCAGAACCAGACTGTCGGTACGGAAATCCATTGCCTGCGACAGCTTCTCGATCGTCTCCGGGTACATCAGACCGGCACGCTCGATCAGGAGGAAACCTCCCGCCAGCTTTGAAACAATCTGCGCACAGTCCTTTTTGTTCAGAACAGATGCATCCAGACGGGCCATCTTCGTTGCCGGAAGTTTTAAGTCAGCACAGATTGCACGGACGAGATCCTCCGACAGCTTCGTTTTTCCAGTACCGTATCCGCCCATAATGGCAATGTTTCCATGACGGGAAGTACGGTCGCCTGCGTAATGATAAACACCATGCATTGCATCCAGAATCTGGATATCCATGCCTGGAACTTTCGCAAAGTAAGTAAACAGCGCTTTCTGCTCATCACTCAGCTTATCCGGCTGGGTGTCGTTCAGGATGCGGAGTCTTGCCTCCTCCGGCGTCTCCTCGCGGAGCACCTCTTCAATCGATTTCGCAACAGTTCCTTCCGGAATGTTGTCGCGGATCAGCTGAACGGTGGCATCCGTTGTTTTTTCGATGCTCATGTTGATCGTCGCATCGGATACGCGCTCACGCTTTGGCTCGGTCGGAACTTCGATTTCGATTTCCTCCGGGGTAATCTCGATCGGCTGGGTTCCTGCCGGCTCAAACGGATCGGCTGGCTCAGTCTCGGCCGGGGTTTCCGGCTCTGTTTCGCTTTCCGGCTCGTCAGCAGGTTCTGCTTCCGCAGTTTCCGGCTCGTCCGGCAGTTCGATTTCCGATGCTTTTTCAGCTTCCTGCACTTCTGCGTTCAGCGCTGCCTGAAGCTCACTAAAATCGATGGTCGGCCGTGTCTCCTCTGCCGGTTTCAGATCCGTGATGACAACCGTTGCATCCATGGACGGCGTCTCCGCCGGTTCCACAATTTCCTCGATTTCGGCTTCCGCCTGCGGCTCCTCGTCTGCTTCTGTCTCAGCTTCCACTGCTGGTTCTGTAACTTCTGCTTCTTCGATCTCAGTCTCGGCTGCCGGTTCTGTGACCCCTTCGGCCTCAGCTTCATCTGCCGGTTCTGCTGCTTCTTCCGGCTCAGCTTCCGCCTGCGGCTCCTCTGCCGCTTCCCGTGCCTCTGCCTCGGACTCCGGATCCATCGGCTGCTCTGCGGTTTCGGCTTCTGCTGCCTGCTCAGCCGGCTCTTCTGCTTCTTCCTCCGCAGCTTCCTCCGACAGGTTTGCTGCGGTCTCCTGGAACAGTGCTTCGAGGTCCGGCTCTTCGTATTTCTTCTCCGGCTTCGGTGCTTTCGGCATTACCGGCTCGGCTTTTTCCTTCGGTTTTGGCTGCGGTCTTGTCTTGATCGTCGTGTTGGCATCCGGGGATACCTCTACGTTTACATCAAGCTGCTCCGGCTCCAGATCTTTTACTTCATACTGTACCGGCTCTTCGCTTGTCTCTTCCTCGACTGCCGTCTCTTCCTGTTTCTTTCCGCGGAAGGAGAAGACATCGCGGATGCTCTTTGCAAGCTCTGCGTGAAGATCGATCGTATTTCCAAGGTACGTCGGCGTGCTGTCTGCATACGCCTGCTCTTCCGGAATCTCCTCGATCGGCTCCTCTGTCTGCTGCAGTGCTTCGTACTCCTGCACCTGCTCTGCATCTGCCTCGGCCTGCTGTGTTTTCTCATATGCTTCGTACGGCGAACCGGCTTCTTTTTCTTCTTCACCGGCCACATACTGGCTCATCACACCGCCGTTTACCGGTTTTACTTCCGGCGTCTCTGCCGGCTCTTTCGTCGCAGCCATTTCACCGGCTCCGCTCTCTCCGGCTAACCGCACTTCAAGTGCTTCCGGATCCTCGGACGGCTCTTCATTCTTTTTGTAGTCAAAACGATGCTCGTATTTGATCTGCTGGGACGGTGACAGCGGCTCGTACTTCATTTTCAGATCCATTGCCTTTGTCACATATTTGCCCTCGCTGAACCACAGGATCAGCTCATCACAGGCATCGATGCATTTCTGCGTCTCTCCGGCTTTGCTGTAAAGGTTTGCCAGTTCATATGCCCATCTCTCGGTAAATTCCCGCTCTTTGTATTCCTCCAGAAGGGAAATCTGCTCCTCAAGCGGCGCTTTCTGTCCTCTTAAAATCTTATATTTCAGCAGATACCGGGAATTATCGTGACGTGCGACTGCTTCAAACTCATTGTAAAAGTCAATCGCCTCATTAAAGTCTTTCATTTTTACGGAGACCTCTACCAGGCGGTACAGAATGCCCTTTCCGATGGAGGAACGGTCATACGCCATCAGCAGAATCTTCTTCGCCTCCGGATATCGTTTGTTCGCCTCATAGACATCCGCTACCATGCCGAGCGTGCGCAGACTCTTGACACGCCGCCAGTCAACGGCTTCTACAACTGCAAGTGCCCCCTCATAGTCTTCTTTTTTTACCAGACTGTTCAGCTCTTCCAGCCGGCTTTGATATTCAGCTTTATCCAATCTTTTCACCTCAATACATTTCAGATTGTTTTAGTTTATAGACACGAACAGTGTACCACACTCCCCGTAGAATGTCAAAAGAATGCCTGTTTTGCAGGCATTTTTCGGGATGCAAATCCTTCCAGCGGGCATCAAAAAAAGAACACCCGCCCCTCCGGTTTTTCCCGGAAAAGCAGGTGTCCCCTAACTACTTATATTTGATTCCGATTACTTTCTGACAGTAATCTTGTCCAGATGCCAGATATCATCTACATACTGCTGGATGGTACGGTCGGATGTGAATTTGCCGCTGTGTGCGGTATTCAGGATCGCGCTTCTTGCCCATGCAGAAGTATTTCTGTATTTATCCTCAACACGCTCCTGTGCTGCCGCATAGGACTTGAAGTCTGCCAGGGTAAAGTACATATCCGGGCGCGGAGCATTCTTCGGTGTGAGCAGGGAGTCATACAGATCACGGAACATCATGGTGTCGCCGTTTGAGTATCTTCCGCTGATCAGATCCATCACTACGTTGTGGATGTCCTGATCGTGGATGAAGTAGCTCATCGGATCGTAGGTGTAGTTGTTCTCATATTCGATAACCTGATCTGCGGAAAGTCCGAAGATGAAGGCGTTCTCTTTTCCAACTTCCTCAACGATCTCTACGTTTGCACCGTCCATGGTTCCAAGAGTCAGGGCACCGTTCAGCATGAACTTCATGTTACCGGTACCGGAAGCCTCTTTACTTGCGGTGGAAATCTGCTCGGAAACATCAGCAGCGGCAAAGATCAGCTCTGCGTTGCTGACACGATAATCCTCGATAAATACAACTTTGATCTTTCCTTTGATGGTCGGATCGTTATTTACGACATCCCCAACGGAATTGATCAGTTTGATGATTGCTTTTGCACGCTCATAGCCTGCGGAAGCTTTCGCTCCAAAGATGAAGGTTCTTGGGTAGAACGGCATATCCGGGTTCTTTTTCAGACGGTCATACAGGTACATAATATGAAGAATGTTCATAAACTGGCGTTTGTACTCATGCAGACGCTTTACCTGAACGTCAAAAATAGAGTTCGGATCTACATCAATGCCGTTATGCTCTTTGATGTATTTTGCCAGGCGAACTTTATTTTTGTGTTTAATCTCCATAAATTCCTTCTGTGCCTGTGTATCATCTGCAAGCTCAGCGATCTTTTTGATCTTCGGAAGATCGGTAATCCAGCCATTTCCGGCATACTCAGTTACCCAGTCAGCCAGGAGCGGATTTCCGTGAAGCAGGAAACGACGCTGTGTGATACCGTTCGTCTTATTGTTGAACTTCTCCGGAGTCATTTCGTAGAAGTCTTTTAAGGTCTGTTTTTTCAAAATCTCGGTATGAAGCTTTGCAACACCGTTGACAGAATATCCGCCTACGATAGCCAGGCGAGCCATATGAACCTGTCCGTCGTAGATCACTGCCATCTGGCGGACTTTCTCTTCATCACCCGGGTACTGCTCTCTTACCTGGATCAGGAAGCGGCGGTTGATCTCTTCTACGATCTGATAGATACGCGGAAGAAGTCTGGAGAACAGGTCAACCGGCCATTTCTCAAGTGCCTCTGCCATAATCGTATGGTTGGTGTATGCGCAGGTCTTTGTCGTAATCTCCCATGCCTCATCCCATCCAAGGCCTTCCACATCCATCAGGATTCGCATCAGCTCCGGAACAGCTACGGTTGGGTGGGTATCATTCAGCTGGAAGGTAACCTTCTCATACAGCTTCGTGATATCACCGTGCTGTTTTTTATATTTTGCAACTGCTCTCTGTACACTTGCAGAAATAAAGAAATACTGCTGTTTCAAACGCAGCTCTTTTCCTTCGTAATGATTGTCGTTCGGATACAGAACCTCTACGATGGTTTTTGCAAGATTTTCCTGCTCAACAGCTTTGTGGTAATCACCCTTGTCGAAGGAATCCAATGAGAAGTCCTGAATAGCCTCTGCATCCCAGATAGTCAGTGTGTTTACAACATCGTTGTCGTATCCTACGATCGGCATGTCGTAAGGAATTGCATTGACAGACTGGTAATCCTTCTGCACAAAGTTTACGCGTCCGGTAGCCTCATCGTACTCCTGCGCCACATATCCGCCGAATTTTACCTCTTTTGCATACTCCGGACGTTTCAGCTCGAATGGATAGCCGTTTTTCAGCCAGTTATCCGGTACTTCTACCTGATAACCGTCGCGAATCTGCTGTTTGAACATACCATACTTGTAACGGATACCGCAGCCGTACGCCGGATATCCAAGAGTAGCCAGAGAATCCAGAAAGCATGCTGCCAGACGGCCAAGGCCGCCGTTTCCAAGAGCCGGATCTCTCTCCTGATCCTCCAGAAGGTTCAGGTTCAGTCCCATTTCCTCGAGAGCTTCCTGTACCTGTTTATATGCAGTCAGGTTGATCAGGTTATTTCCAAGTGCACGGCCCATCAGGAATTCCATGGACATATAGTACAGAATCTTCGGATCCTGTTCTTCCATTGCCTTCTGGGTTTTCAGCCAGTTATCAATAATAACATCTTTTACTGCATAGCAGACTGCCTGGTAAATCTCCTGCTGGGAAGCATCTTCCAGGTTCTTTCTGTACAGCATTTTTACATTTTCTTTCACACTGTTCTTAAAAGTTTCTTTTTTGAACTCGGCGTTTAACATCTGCGTCCTCCTTAATAGCAGTCTGCGAGCGGAGAGCTTGTTTTTCTCCCCGCTCGCAGGCCAATTTCATATTAATGATCGTCGTGAAAACACATCCAAACATAATCTTAGATACGTTCTACTGCCATGGTAACCTTTTCGGAGTTGATATTCCACTCCTTCTCATAGCCCTTTGTCTCTCCGGTCACGATATCTTCTGCCAGAACTTCAGATTTAATTTCATCACCATGGTTTTTCATGATGTCTACAATCTTATCGTTGTCTTTTGCGTATACACGGATCTTGTCCATAACCTCAAAACCTGCCTCTTTACGCATAGTCTGGATTTTGCTTACCAGCTCACGTACGAAGCCTTCTTCGATCAGTTCCGGAGTCAGATTGGTATCCAGAACAACAGTGATTGTATGGTCGGATTCGGAAACATAGCCTTCCATCTGTGCCATGTCGATCAGCAAATCCTCCTCTAATAATACAATTTCCTGTCCATCGATGTCAAGTTTAAGTTCGCCGGTGCTCTTCAGCTCTGCCATTGCCTTGTTTCCATCGAGCTCGGACAGTACGGTTTTGATCTTGTTCAGGAGTTTTCCGTATTTTGGTCCTACGGTACGCATCTGCGGTTTGAAGCTGTAGCTGATGAAATCTGCGATATCATCTTTGAATACAACTTCTTTGACATTCAGCTCGTCCTCGATGATCTCTTTGTAGAATTCGGAAAGCTGGAACTCGCTCTTCACGTACATGGTTCCGATCGGCTGACGGTTTTTGATATTGGCAGTGTTTCTTGCGGCACGTCCCATAACGACGATCTCCAGCAGGTCTGCCATATCCTCTTCCATCTTCGGATCGATCCAGTTCTCATGTACCTCCGGGAAGTCGCACAGGTGGATACTTTCCGGTGCACTTGCATCGATGCTCTTTACGAGGTTCTGATAAATATCCTCGGTCATGAACGGAATCATCGGAGCTGCTGCTTTTGCAACGGTCACCAGTGCGGTGTACAGAGTCATGTAAGCATTGATCTTATCCTGCTCCATGCCTTTTGCCCAGAAACGCTCACGGGAGCGGCGTACATACCAGTTACTCATATCATCCACGAAGGACTGCAGTGCTTTTGCCGCTTCCGGAATCCGGTAATTTGCCAGGTTGTCGTCTACTGCTTTTACAGTGGATTCCAGACGGGACAGCAGCCATTTATCCATAACAGCCAGTTTGTCATACTCCAGACTGTATTTTGTTGCATCGAAGTTGTCGATGTTTGCATACAGAACAAAGAATGCGTAGGTGTTCCACAGGGTTCCCATGAACTTTCTCTGTCCTTCCACGACCGTCTTGCCTGCGAAACGGCTCGGCAGCCACGGAGCGCTGCTGGTGTAGAAGTACCAACGGATCGCATCGGCACCGTAGGTCTGCAGTGCGTCAAACGGATCTACCGCATTTCCTTTGGATTTACTCATCTTCTGTCCGTTCTCATCCTGTACCAGACCAAGAACGATAACGTTCTCGTACGGTGCTTTGTTGAACAGCAGAGTGGAAATTGCAAGCAGGGAGTAGAACCATCCACGTGTCTGGTCTACAGCCTCGGAAATAAACTGTGCCGGGAACTGTTTCTCGAAGGTTTCTTTGTTCTCGAATGGATAGTGATGCTGTGCGAACGGCATGGAGCCGGAATCGAACCAGCAGTCGATAACCTCCGGTACACGGTGCATCTCTTTACCGCATTTCGGGCACTTAATGGTCACTGCGTCGATGTATGGGCGGTGAAGCTCGATGTCATCCGGGCAATTGTCGGCTTTTTCTTTCAGTTCTTCGATGCTGCCGATGCAGTCCTGATGACCGCATTCACACTGCCATACCGGAAGCGGAGTTCCCCAGTAACGGTTTCTGGAAAGTCCCCAGTCCTGAACATTTTCCAGCCAGTCGCCGAAGCGTCCTTTTCCGATGCTCTCCGGAATCCAGTTGATGGTGTTGTTGTTGCGGATCAGATCCTCTTTTACTGCAGTCATGCGGATGAACCAAGTCTCACGTGCGTAGTAGATCAGCGGAGTATCGCATCTCCAGCAGTGCGGGTAGCTGTGCTCGAACAGCGGCGCATCAAACAGAAGATCCTTGTCCTCGAGTGCCTGCAGAACGGCCATATCTGCTTTCTTGCAGAAGGTGCCTGCCCACGGAGTTTCCTCTGTCATCTCACCTTTTTCGTTTACTAACTGTACGAATGGAAGATCGTATCTGTGGCCGACCTTGGAGTCGTCCTCACCGAATGCAGGAGCGATATGAACAACACCGGTACCATCAGTCAGTGTTACGTAGGTATCGCAGACTACATAGTATGCTTTTTTGTTTCCGATTCTTTTCTCAGCGTACGGGAACAGCGGCTCGTACTCTTTGAACTCGAGATCTTTGCCCTGATAATGCTCCAGAACCTCGGCGCCTTCTCCAAGAACGGTATCTACCAGAGCGGCTGCCATATAATAGGTATATCCTTTGCTTGTTACTTTTACGTAATCCTCATCCGGGTTGACGCAGAGTGCAACGTTGGACGGAAGGGTCCACGGTGTGGTAGTCCATGCCAGGATGTAAGCGTCCTCGCCTTTTACTTTAAAGCGGACAACGGCTGAACGTTCTTTGACATCTTTGTATCCCTGCGCTACTTCGTGGGAAGAAAGCGGGGTACCGCAGCGCGGGCAGTAAGGAACGATTTTGTGTCCTTCGTACAGAAGACCTTTCTTCCAGATCTCTTTTAATGCCCACCACTCGGACTCGATGTAGTCGTTATGATACGTAACGTATGGGTTTTTCATATCAGCCCAGAAGCCAACGGTATGGGAGAAGTCTTCCCACATTCCCTCGTATTTCCATACGCTCTCTTTACACTGCTCGATGAATGGCTCTACGCCGTATTTTTCGATCTGGTCTTTTCCGTCCAGACCGAGTTTTTTCTCAACTTCCAGCTCTACCGGCAGTCCGTGGGTATCCCAGCCTGCTTTTCTCGGTACCTGATAGCCTTTCATAGTACGGTATCTCGGAATCATATCCTTGATAACACGGGTCTCTACGTGGCCGATGTGCGGTTTTCCGTTTGCGGTCGGCGGTCCGTCATAGAATACGTAGGACGGATTTCCTTCACGCACTTTCATACTTTTCTCGAAGATCTGATTGTCTTCCCAGAACTTCTCAACCTGTTTTTCTCTCTCGACAAAGTTCATGTCGGTTGAAACTTTCTTGTACATGCTTGTACCTCCTGAAACTTAAGTTTCTCGTTTGATTTGCTCGCGTAAAATAAGAAAAAGCTCCCGCCCTGTAATAGGACGAAAGCTGTACTTATCGTAACCACCTGTTACATACTATCATATGCATTTCCTGTAACGGGGAACGGCCGGCAACTTCTTACCACTGCTCTCCGGCTTTCTATATTTTATGCGCCGGACGCGCAGATTCAGAACTGCAACTTGGAAGTGATGTTCACCTGCCGCTACTTGTACCGGACTCCCACCATCCCCGGCTCGCTTTCCACAGACCGTTCACGCGCAGACTACTGTCTTCGTCATCGTTTTTCACGCCTTATTATAACTAGGGGCTGTAAGCGTTGTCAAGAGTGGAAAGCATATTTTATCGGTTCTTTTCCGCGATTTTACGGGATTTTCGGGGGTGTGCGTTGCTATTTGGACATGGGGATGGTAAAATCATGGTATCTTATAAGGAAACGGAAGTGAAAGTTTGAAGGTTGCAATTGCAATTGATTCATTTAAAGGAAGTCTCTCGTCTCTTCAGGCCGGGAATGCTGCTGCGCAAGGGATTCACAGGGTGGATCCAGATGTTAAAACGGTTGTGCGGACACTGGCGGACGGAGGAGAAGGGACGGTACAGGCTCTGACGGAAGGACTCGGCGGACAGTTTGTGTCCGTTCCTGTGACGGGACCGGCACAAAAGACAGTTTCGTGTACGTATGGCGTAATAGAACAGGCACAGACAGCTGTTATTGAGATGTCCGGTGCAGCTGGAATTACGCTTGTTTCGGATACGGAGCGAAATCCGTTGTATACAACGACATACGGTGTCGGTGAAGTAATCCAAGATGCGGTTCTGCGTGGCTGCCGCCATTTTATTATCGGAATCGGCGGAAGTGCCACAAATGACGGCGGTATTGGTATGCTGCAGGCACTCGGTTTCGGACTGCTCGATGCAGAAGGAAAACAGGTTCCTTTTGGTGCCGTCGGGCTGGAATCTCTTACCGCGATTACGACAGATCACGTTCTGCCGGAACTTTCGGAATGCACCTTCCGTATTGCCTGCGATGTAACGAATCCGCTCTGCGGTTCCAACGGTTGCAGCGCAGTTTTCGGACCGCAGAAGGGCGCAGATGCTGTCATGATCAAACGTATGGACACATTGCTTGCCTCCTACGCCGCGCTCTGCCGGAAAACATTCCCGAACGTCGACGCGGAATTTCCCGGAACGGGTGCTGCGGGCGGACTTGGATTTGCTTTTCAGACGTTTCTTTCTGCTTCGCTGGAACCCGGCATTCAGATCGTACTGGACGAAACCCGACTTCGTGATGATGTGAGAGACGCTGATCTTGTCATCACCGGCGAGGGACAGCTCGATGGACAGACCGTGATGGGAAAAGCACCGATCGGGGCTGCAAAGCTGGCGAAAGAATACGGCAAACCTGTCCTTGCGTTCTCAGGCTGTGTTACAAAAGATGCATCCACATGCAACACCGCCGGAATTGATGCATTCTTCCCTATTCTGCGGAGCGTCGTTTCCCTCGAAGAAGCTATGGATGTGAAAAATGCGGCAGAAAATATGGCTGATACGGTAGAACAGGCTTTTCGGCTATTTTTGCTTCAGTAAAGCGGATATTCGCAATCCGCTTCGCTACTTGCTTGAGTCGGTTAAAATACAAGACCATTTTCTCCTGCTTTAATTTTTGCAGGAAGAACAGAAAACACGCCGTGCTCTCATCGTCTTAATTCCAGCAGATACTCTATCGTATCTGCTTCCAGCTGTTTCGTTCCTGTCCACTGAAATCCGTGGCGGTTGTAAAACGCAATGGCACGCGTGTTTTTCTCCAATGCCCATAGATGGTCTGCGTCAAACTTTTCAATTTCCAATCAACACTTTCTTCCCCCGAAACGCAAATCCATAATGCCTGATCCGCTCCTTTGTGATTCCTCTGGCAAGCAATTCTGTGTCATACTGTTTTTCCTGAATCTGACGAAGTGCATGCTCCACCGTCTCTTCCAGCGACTTTTCTTTTGATGTATTCTGAACCTTGAATTCCATCACGATCGCATCCAGGTTTTCTTTCAATGGCTCCATTACTACGTCATACCGTCCAAATCCACTTTCTCTGTTGGATGTGATTCTGTATTTTCCGACCAGATCGACAATCAGCCCAAGGACAAATCCATGGTAAAATCTTTCTGGTTCGAGTTCCTCTGACGGTTTTCCGCCCGTGTCAAAACTGCTGAAGGTCTGAAGTGCTACCTGATTCATAAACTGGTTCATATAATCCAGATCTCCGTCAAGCAGAGCATCTTTAAAATTGCCATACGCAGAATCTTCTTCTGTAAACCAGTCCTCTATCATTTGTTCAAACATCAGCATTGTCTCATGATTTGTCACTTTCAAATCATACTGGCGCTTTCCTGTTCTGTTATCCATTTCGTACCGATCCACTTTCAGATATCCGCTCGCAAGCATAAGACTCCAGATGGCTCCCCGCTTTCTGCCAAGCTGTTCAAAAATAACCTGCTCATCCAATTCTGTGCAAATCACTCTGCCGTTTAATAAATCTTCCATTTCCGTCTTGATCTTTGCAGGACTTCGACGGATCAGATTGGAGATCAGCATATTTCCGCTGGTGTCTGCCCAGTACGTTCCATATTCTCCCGTGTCCAGATATTTTGTGATGGACCACGGATTGTAAATGTCTTTCCGTTTTCCAAAGGAAAATCCATTATACCAGCAACGGACGGTTTCTTTTTCATCAGACAGCCCGTTTTCCTCCAGCGCATGAAAGACTTCTTCTTCTGTAAACCCAAACGAGCCGCTGTACTTTTCCGATGTTGTTGTTACAACTTCAAGATTATTCAGATCGGAAAAGATAGATTCTTTACTGACTCTTGTTATTCCTGTCAGCAGTCCCCGTTCCATATAGGGATTCGTTTTGAATGTGGAATTGAACAGGCTTCTGATAAACGCTGTAAGATTCTCCCAATACCCATGAATATACGATTCCTGTAAAGGAGTATCATACTCATCCAGAAGAATAATCACCTTTTTTCCGTAATAGCGGCTCAGATAATCGGACAGATAATTGACAGCTACTGCTGCCGCATCATCCGACATATTTTCTTCAACGGAATCAAAATAGGCGCGGTCTTTTTCATTTAATACTTTGCTGGATTTGATAAACTCAAAGGTGCTGTATAATTTCACCAACTTACGGATAACTGCTCTTCTTGCGGATTCATACGTGGTTGCCTTAATATCGGCAAAGCTGAGTGAAATCACTGGATACGTTCCCTGCAGTCTGCAAAATCTTTCCTCTTTCCAGATGGCAAGGTTTTCAAAATATTGGCTGCACTCGGCATGATTCACGGAAAAGAAGTATTCAATCATACTCATATTCAGGGTCTTGCCGAATCTTCTCGGACGAGTAATCAGGGTAACGCTGTCCTGATTGTCCCACCATTCCCTGATAAAATCCGTCTTATCGATATAAAAACAGTTATTCTTTCTAATGGATACAAAATCCTGGTTTCCAATGGAAATTACTGATTTCATGGGTCTGCTCCCTCCTAAATCCTTTACCACCGACGGGCTTGCAAAAAAATTTATTTCTGTTTCTTATTTTATCATATTTCTCTGGCAGAACAAAGATCATTCCCTGTCCGAAGCAATTATTTTCCATTGGATATTATGGTTTGACAGATGTCACAAACTATGCTTTCCCTGTCCTGCTCCGCCGTTATTCTGGTTTCATGCAGAACAGGTGACAAAAGTTCTCCGGTTTTACAATAGGCTCACTGGTGATATCATAAGAATCAATAATCATTCTGTTTTCTCCCATAAATTTTAATTGTCTTTACCAAAAAGTCCCATATCCGCCACCCTTACTGCGCAGATATGAGACTTCCGTTTTTTATTTTTGCATTGTCTCAATAACACATTCATGTTTCTTCGTTTTTTTATTATAATTGATACCGGCAAGCAGCAAATTTCCCTGATAGTCTTTCAATGCATTTCCATACTGTTTTTCTCTAATTTGTTCGATTGCTCCAACTGCACTTTTGTCCCATTTCAGTTCAATCACAATCGCCGGCTTATCCAGATGGCACGGTCTTGGGATCATGCATACATCGGCAAATCCTTTTCCTGCCGGCAGTTCCCGAACCATAGTGTAGTATTCCCGTGCAAAATAGAAGGCGAGCTGAATGGTACAGCTAAGAGAATTTTCATCATTATATTGGAGAATTGAAATTTCCTCATGCGCTTTTTCCACTCCGGCTGCGACGGCATCTGCATCCATTGCCCATAAAGATTCCAGTAATTTGCGGGAAGATTCCACAGAATCTGCTACACCATGCCAATTCATTGTGCTGATTGCATTGACATATTCCCGGGAAACTTCTTTATTGGGAATGCTCACGGTTTCATTTATGCTGTTGTAAGTCAGATAACCGAGGTGCACCAGCAGAGTTAACACATCATCTTTCGTCGCAAACGTGGTCATATCGTTGCTGAATGTTCCGATATGAATCGGAACTGCTTCACCAGCAAGCATTCGAACCACAGAATCTTTCAGGCCATCCATATCCATTTGAATATAAATTTTTAAGGCCTCATACGTTTCCGTCTGGTTCCAATAGGTTCCGAATTTGTGGCGTAGCATGGCTTCTACCACAGATTTCGGGCTATACATGGAATAAATTTCATCTCCAGTCTGCCGATGCGCAATCAGCTGATAACCATCGTACCACGTTTTTGCCTCTTCAAAGCTCATCTCATATTTCTTACAGAGGGCCGATACCTCCCTCTCCGTGAAACCAAAATATTCCGCCAGATCGCCGGGATCTGTCATGGAATACTCGGTAAACATATTTAATGCGGAATGAGATCCATATTTCTTGATCGGAAGAATTCCCGTCATGTAGGCCAGTGCAACATAATCTTTGTCTTTCAGCCATGCACGGAGAAAATCGAGATATTTTTTCTGTGCATCTTTATCCTGTTTATATTCTCGAAACAGACAGTCCCACTCATCAATCAGAATGACAAAAGGGCATCTGGTATATGAAAATACATCTTTCATTACCTGGATCAGATTCTTTTCATCCCGAAAACGCACTTCCGGATAAGTTTCCTCAAAATCTGCTGCAAGATAATTTTTCAACATTTCCAGCATTTCTTCCATTGTTCCTGACATGCTTAAAAATTCCTGCATATTAATTTTGATAACATCGTACTGATTCAGATTTTCTTTATAGGACTTGTCTTCACGGATTGCAAGATTCTGAAAAAGTTCTTCTGTATTTTCGCTTCGATCATAATACGCAGCAAGCATATTGGCGGCCATCGATTTACCAAATCTCCTTGGACGGCTCACACAGATGTATCTCTGTTCTGTACAAAGAACTTCGTTTGTCTTTGCAATTAATTCACTTTTGTCTACATATATTTTAGAGCGAAGACTTCCACAAAACGAAAAATTTCCCGGATTCAGATAACTTCCCATGCAAAATCCCTCCCGTCAAAATTTTATATGTTTCATTATACTTGATTCCTCTGACTATCACAAGAACAGGATTTTCCCTGATTGTTTTGTCCTTTTTTTATAATTGCTAAGCTGTTCCGCCACTGAATCTTCCTCCATTATCATCTATCCTCTGCGATAACCGCCCATGAAGCATCTCACAATTAGAAAACATTTATTTTGTGTATGGTTCTGTGTCTTTTCCATCATATATAAACACTTTCATATCTGTATTTTTATCAACGTCAGCATGGATGCCTGCCGTATATTCTTTATCTGTAACATTCCTGAAAACGAAATCCCGCTTTCTCCAGCACATGCCGTCTTCTGGTGTTCTTTCTGATCGCATCGGCATTTACCGCAGACATTCCCAGTTCATGAAAGGCAAAATTTACTACCAGACATTCCGCCTGTGTTCCATCACAACATCAATGCCGAATTCGGCACGATATTCTTCTGGATAGGAAAGTAAATAATCGGACTCACTATGTGTTACTACATACAAATCCGACATCTCGCCCCATCTTCATACAGAACATTTCGTATTATGCAATCCTGCCCATTTTTCAAAATTATGTTTTCTTTATTTTTCATTTTACCGTCCCTCTATCCTCATGTTTTTTGCTATCTGCAGCGCCAGAAACAGCTTGTCCAGATCGTGGTTAGCGGCAGATAATCCATCCGTTTCATAGTTTCCTTCGATCAGCACATCTCCCGCAATAAGAAAATCATACAGTTCAAATCCATAAAAATCACAGATCGCCTGAACACCTGCAAGCTCCATTTCCACGGCAATGCATCCTTCTTCTTTTCGTTTGTTTACAAGATTTACCGTCTCCCGAAGCATACTGTCTGTCGTCCATACGCGCCCCTGAACGTATGGCAGTTTCCTTTCTTTGAAAAATTCCGCCAGTTTGTCCGTGTTTTTTATTTTTATGTAGTCCTGCGGTTCTGCAAAATAATAGGACAGTCCTTCTCCCCGGTATGCCTCCGTTGGGAGAATAAACTTTCCTTCGGTTGCTCCTTTATCCAAACTGCCGCACGAGCCGAACATGATAAAGACGGATGCTCCTGTTAAATGATTGACTTCGGCAATCGTTCCGGCTGCAAGAGCGGAACCAATTGGTGTCAGGTAGAAAGCAATCGTTTCTTCCTCATATGGCAGAGTCCAAACCGGTATATTTCCATTGCATGCTCTTACTTCTGCAATCTGTCGGCATGGGAATTTTTCAAGCATGTATTCATATATTACTTTTGAAAAAATTACCATACATTTTTTTACCAGATGCTGCTTCTCCCCATAAAAATTCTCCAGCTTTACAATCGGCTCGCTGTTGATATCATAAGAATCAATAATCATTCTTTCTCCTCCATAAATTTTAATTGTCTTTACCAAAAAGTCCCATATCCGCCACCCTTACTGCGCAGATATGAGACTTCCGTTTTTTATTTTTGCATTGTCTCAATAACACATTCATGTTTCTTCGTTTTTTTATTATAATTGATACCGGCAAGCATTCGAACCACAGAATCTTTCAGGCCATCCATATCCATTTGAATATAAATTTTTAAGGCCTCATACGTTTCCGTCTGGTTCCAATAGGTTCCGAATTTGTGGCGCAGCATGGCTTCTACCACAGATTTCAGGCTATACATGGAATAAAATTCGTCTCCAGTCTGCCGATGCGCAATCAACTGATAACCATCGTACCACGTTTTTGCTTCTTCCATATTGAAAACTGCCTTATGTTCCGTAATTTCATACGCTATATTTTGCCTTTTTAAATAATGATATATCTCTATCTTATCCATACTCTTTTATCTCTGTAAACTGAAATTGAAATATGCCCTTATTTTTCATACTTTTCAATCCGGCATTCATGTTCTTTTGTTTTTTCATTGTAGTTAATTCCCACCAGCAAAAGCTCCCCTGCATAACATGCAACAGACTCCGGATATTTTCTGTCTCTGATCTGATCTAATGCTGCTCTGACGCTTTTGTCCCATTTCAGTTCCACAACAAGCGCCGGGTAATAATTCTGAAACTCCGGCTTTGGAATAAACACAAAGTCTGCAAATCCACGACCCGCGGGAAATTCGCGGATTGGTTTGAAATAGTATTGCATGGAACTCAAATAGGCAATGGACAGAACACTGCTGAGTGAGTTTTCATTGTTATACTGAATCACAGAAGTATATTCCCTGTGAATTTTTTCAATTTCTTTTGCTACTGCGTTTCCATTCATCTGAATTGTATCTTTCAGAAGCTGCTCTGATTCTTTTTGAAATACAATCAACTCATTCCATTTTTTCCTTTTCGTTGCCAGAATCAATTCCTGACGGATTTCCTCATTCGGAATAAAAGCAGTTCTAAATGTCCGGTCATAGGCCAGATATCCAAGGTGAATCAGATACGTCAGCACATCGTCTTTATTGGCGAAGCTAACGGTATCGTTCTGAAAAGAGGTAACATCAACCGGAACATGATCTCCTGAAAGCATTTCGATTACGGCACTTTTCAGGCCATCAAAATCCATATTGATCAGCGGAACAATCGCCTCATAGGATGCGGTTCCGGACCAGTAGCTCTGGAATTCGCCTTCGAGCATCAGGTTCACAACGGCATTTGGATTGTATACATGATATTTCCCAATCTGATAACCGTCGTACCATCGTTTGACTTCTTCAAACTTCTGACCATATACTTCACATAGTTTTTGAACTTCTGTTTCTGTAAAACCTACATATGGTGCAATCGGCCCGGCATGCAGCATCGAATAATCTTTGAAATTGTTCAGCGCCGACTGTGTCTTTTCTTTTTTTACAGGCAAAATACCTGTCAGATATGCCAGTTGAATATATTTTGTCGGCTCCGTCCCTTTGAACATCGCCCGCAGAAAATTGATATATTCTTCCTGTGTTTTGAGATCCGCCGCCTCGTCACGAATCAGAACATCCCATTCGTCTATAATCACAATAAATTTTGTCCCGGATGCCGCGTTGATCCGCGACAGCGCCTCCGGCAGTGACCGGATTTCTTCTGGAAGTATATGGGGATAATATTCTTTTAACTCCGAAATTGTTTTTTCTGAGATATAAGAAACAATCCGCTCCGGTCCGCCTGCCGGTTCCATACACCATTGGATATCCCAGTGGAGCACATCATACTGATTCAGATGTTTTTCAAAATCCTTTGCCCTGCTGATTTCCAGCCCGGAAAACATTTCTTTCGAACTGCAGCCCTTGCTGTAATACGCGGTGAGCATGTTTGCCGTAATTGATTTTCCAAACCGCCGCGGGCGGCTGTTGCAGATATATCCCTGCAGAGTGTTCATGACTTTATTCGTATAAGTCAGCAGTCCTGTTTTATCAACATAAATCTCAGAATTTAATGCAACCGCAAATGCTTCATTTCCCGGATTCAAATAACTACCCATGCAAATTCCTCCCGTCAAAAGTTTTATATGATTTATTATACTTGATTCCCCTGACTATCACAAGGACAGGATTTCCCTGTCCATCTTCAATTACTTGCGTAAATTCGATGGACGCGTCTTATATCCCCATAGCTAAAGCTAAGGGTTTTACGACGCATTGGATAATTTTATGTTCCAACGGCATTCATACCTCTACCACCGCTTCATATTCTTCTCAAATTTCTCCGTATACGCCGCTTTTAATTCCTCCGCCGTAATTCCATAGCAGAGCATGACGTCGTTGTAATACATCAGAACATCCGCCATTTCCTCCACGAGGTGTTTTCTCAGATCTTCTTTCTCTACCGTATCTGCCGCCCCGTTCTTTTTCACGATATCGATCACTTCGCCGACTTCCCCAATCATCCAAAGCAATTTATTCTGTCCTGTTGCCGGGCAGATGGGTTCCCATTTTTGTTTGTATTTTTCCTGCAGTGCTTTCTGCATTTCCTGCATTTCGTTGATACTAAAATCAGACATGTTATTATCCTTCATCCTCGTAAATAATGATTTGAAAATATTGTAACTATTCAGAGCCATGCGAAATGGAAGAAAAATCGCGAATCATGTTTACATGAATGAGCTATTTTTCTGGAATTTCATATGGCGAGAAGCAACATCGAGATGCAGCATAAGCGGAATCGAGATGGGACTCTGAATAGTTACAAAATATTATACCCTATAAATGCTTCAATGGTAAACTTTCATTTTGCCGCATAAAAAATACGCGCCGCATTTCTCATCAAAATCATGAGTATGCGGTGCGCAGTTTTTATTTTGCTTTTTTCTTCTCTCTTTTCACAAAAAGACAGACACATACAACAACAAAAACAGCCGTTGCAGCGATCAGTACCGGCCATACCGGCAGTGGACAGACGCTTGCGCTGATCAGTTTCAGTCCCTGGTAAAGTGTGTATACACCGAAAATTGAAAAGATGACAAACGCCAGTGTATTCAGCAGCCCATCCGGTGTCTTGCTCTTTAAGAGATAGCCGACCAGCATTCCGAGAATATCCGCTGCGAACAGTCCGAGAGAACATCCGATCCATACAGCAAATGCGGATCCCATCCCTTCATTTGCACCAAAGGTGATTGCGGTAAGCTGTGTTTTGTCTCCGAGCTCTGCTACGAAGAACGTACAGAAAACGGCGAGCGGTGCGAACTGAATTTTGGATTTGCCGCCTTCTTCCTCTTCCTCGTCATCATCACCGGAAATGGTGGATGCTGCGAAGTAAAGAAATGCGAGTGCTGCAATCGTCTTAATCAGCCAGTCCGGAATGAATTCGCTGACGAGGCCGCCTGCGAGAACCGCCATTCCATTCAGTACCAGAATCGCAGCTGCGGTTCCCAGGATAATGTCTTTCAGCTTGTACTTCGAAGTGAGCGCAATCAGCATGAGCTGCGTCTTATCACCCATCTCTGCAATAAACTCGGTAAGAAACACCTTTAGAAATAACACCATTTTCCATTCCCCTTATCTTATAATGATATAAATGGCATATACAGCATAAAATGCGACCATACAGAAACCTTCGACTCTTCCGATTTTCTTTTTGGTTCCTGCAAAAATCCATACACATACCGTGAATACGATCAATACACACAAATCAATTATATTTTCCGTAATGATGGCCATCGGGCTGATTGCGGATGCAATGCCAAGTACCATAAGAATGTTGAAGATATTGGAGCCGATCGCGTTGCCAAGTGCCATATCAACTTCATTCTTTCTCGCAGCAACGATAGAAGTTACGAGTTCCGGAAGGGAAGTTCCGATGGAAACAATGGTCAGTCCGATCAGAGTCTGGCTCATTCCGAGATCGCCTGCGATTCTCGCTGCGGCATCTACGGTCACATCTCCGCCGACTGCAATGGCGACTGCTCCGCCGACGATGAACACGATACTCTTCGGAACGGAAAGCAGCTTGATGTACTCGTCGGAACCGCCTTCAATTTCGACTTTTTTTCCTTCGCGGTTTGCCTTTAACGCAATCCGAATCATGTAGACAATATAGCCTGCAAAAAAACCAATTAAGATCACACCGTCCAGGTGACCGAGCATCATACCGGATTTATCGCCGAGTCCGCTGATTCCTAAAACCATTAAAAGTCCGGCGCAAATCAGGGACAGCGGGATGTCTCTTTTGATGGTTTCCTTTGCGACTTCTACGGTAGTCAGTACGGCACAGACACCGATGACAACCATCAGGTTAAAGATATTGGAACCAATGACATTACTGACGGCAAGCTCGTTGTTGCCGGTAAGTGAAGCTGATACACTGACCGCGGTCTCCGGAAGTGATGTTCCCATGGCAACAATGGTCAGTCCGATGATGATCGACGGAACGTGCAGTCTCTTTGCCGCGCTTGAGCTTCCTTCTACGAAAAAGTCCGCACCTTTGATCAGCAGGACAAAACCGATGACGAGACAGACAAGCACAAGAGCAAACGGGGCGTTGTTGATGAAATTTTCCATGTTTTCCTCCTTTGTTTTCCACAATAGTATCGTTAGCAGAAGCGGATTTTACTCGTTACCCGCGAAAAAAAAAGACTCATGTATATCAATAAACAGCCAGCCTTTTTTCATGCTGTTCACTGATATACATGAGTCTCATTATTTAAGATTTGCCAGATTATACTCTTTTCTTATAATCAGAATGTTGACAAATCACACATTCGTGCTAACTACTCCCTCATGGAATATTACATTACTTGATAAATACTATCAAATGTATTCAGGGTTGTCAACAAAATTTGACTTTTTTATCCGAAAGATTTCAGTCCCGCTTACGAATGCATACCAGTCATGGGTGCAGAATACTTTACAAAATATAACAAACCGAATATCCTAAAACGAGAAAAACTTCATTTTCATGATAGTCCATTTTTAGACTGATCTATCTTTTCTATGGTACTCACCTCTCTATTCGTCCTGTGTTTCCATCTCTTCGAGTTCCAGTTCCGTTTCCATCATGCGCTCCAGCAGGGATTCCTGTGTCTGATTTTCTTCGTCTATTTTCGTCTGAAGCTCCATCAGCCGTTCGTAATTTGCGGAAAGTTCCGGGTCCATCATTTCCAGTTGGAGTTCTGACATTCTGCTCTCACTCTCCGCAAGCTGCTCCTCGTATTTTTCGAGCTGCCGTTTTAAGCGGGACAGAATTTTTCCCGGGTTATAATATTTCTTTTTGTCAAACACATCATCCAGCGTCGGAACGTCGGCCGGTTTTCGTACAGCTCCTCCCGCATTTCCCGTTTCTCTGCCCGGCGTCTGCCGTTTGATTTCTTCGAGATACTGTGCATAATTCATTCCGTAAAATTGTACGTCGCTCTCGCCGAACTCCAGAATGCCGGTTGCCACCTGGTTGATGAAATAACGGTCGTGCGATACGAACAGAACGGTTCCTTCGTAGCTGGTCAGCATTTTTTCCAGCGCTTCTTTTCCCGCCAGATCCATGTGATTCGTCGGCTCGTCCAGGATCAGGAAATTCGGTTTCGTATAGAAAATCCGGCAGAGCTCCAGCCGCACTTTTTCACCGCCGGAGAGCTGCCCCATTTTCTTTTCGACATCCTCACCGGAAAACAGAAAGGCTCCCAGTGCGCTTCGGACATCGTTGCGAAGCAGGTTCGGATAAAGACTCCAGAAATAGTCGAGCACCGTCTGCTCTGGGTCGAATTTCTGGTTGACTGCTTTGTACTGATCGAAGTAGGCAAAATCCACGCGGTTTCCAAATTGATAACTTCCGCCCAGTGGATTGATTTCGCCCACAACGGTTTTCAGAAGCGTCGATTTTCCTTTTCCGTTTTCTCCGATGATCGCAATCCGTTCTGCTTTTTTGATGACGGCCGAAACCTCGCTCAGGACGGTATTGTATCCGATTTTCAGTTTCTTCATCGTGAGCACATCCGTATAGCTTTCGCGTACCGGATGGAATAAGGCGTGGAATGTCCTCGTGTCAAACCGCCGCGGTTTCTCAATTTTTACCATGTGCTCGATCGCCATTCGTTTCGAACGGGTGGCCGCAACTTTTGTCGGTGTGTTTTTCCATTTTTCAATCCACGCCGTCAGACGCTCGATTTCCTTCTGCTGCGCCTCATAGTCTTTTTCCTGCTTGATCTGCGCTTCTTCTTTTAATCTCACAAACGCAGAATAATTTCCCGGATAACGTTTGATGTCGCCGTATTCGATTTCATACGTCACATCAATCACGCGGTCCAGAAACATGCGGTCATGTGATACAATGACAACGGCATTTTCGTAGCTTTTCAGATAATTTTCCAACCACTCCACTGCAGCGATGTCGAGGTGGTTGGTCGGCTCGTCCAGAAGCAGGATGTCCGGACGCTGTAAAAGAAGCTGAATCAGCGCAATTTTTGTCTGCTGTCCGCCCGAAAATTCACCGATCGGTTTTTCCAGATCTTCGAGCGCAAAACCAAATTTCTGGAACATCGTTTCCATATCCCGTTTCCAGCTGTATCCGTGGAGACTCTCCATTCTCCGCTCCAAATAGTCGTATTCTCCCAGCAGTTTTTTGTGATCTTCTGCCTCGGCAAGCAGCTTTTCAATTTCCTTTTTTCGTTTTTCACACGCAAAAACTTCCGAAAAAGCCTTCTCCAGTTCCTCTCTTACCAGCACCGATCCGTCGGTGAAATTGATCTGACGCAGAAAGCCGATATTCTGTTTTCCGCTCATCGTAATTCCACAGCTCTCATCGCTGTCCGGATTGCTCATCTCAATATCCCCGGCAATCAGCCGCAGCAGCGTCGTTTTTCCGCAGCCGTTTCTACCGACAATTGCAATTTTTTCTGTATCGTGAATTTCGAAATTCACACTGTTTAAAATCGTGTCTGCGCCAAACTGGACTCTGGCATTTCTGATCTGATATCTCATGTTTTATACCTTTTCTGTTGTTTCAACTCACAGTCGGTATTTTCACGGAGTCTGACATGTCGAAAATAGTTCGACTGTGACTTGCCTCATGTCAGTGGAGGATACCGATTTCTCTCCGCCCGCCACTGCCGTTATGTTTCTTTTAACAATTCATCCCACCGCTTTAGAAGCGGGGGACTTCTTGTCTACTGATGTTAAAATTCTGCTTCCATTATACCGTCTCCGCCCTTCGTTCTCAATGCCAAAAATTTTTCGAATCAAATTTGGTACGCCTGCGGCATAAAAATATCTCTGTTTTACTGATTTGTTCCAGTAAAACAGAGATATTTAACTCCTATCACAAATACAAATCTTCCACTGTCAACAGAACCGCATTTTCTCTTTCCGCCCGTTCTTTTACGGGTTCTGTAAATCCTGACTTACTGAAAAACATAAAATGTTTTTCCTCTACATTTTTAAAAATTTCCGCTGCCATAACCAGATCATCATACTCTTCCATTGGCATCGGTTTATTTCGAAATTTACATTCACAGAACAAAGCTTTCTTTCCTGTTTTGTCAAATGCAAGAATATCCACATCATCCTGCGCTTTCAATAATGGATTATTTCCCCACCATTTTCCCATTTTATATGGAATAAACGGGAGCTTTTTCTTTCGTGCTGTCCTGATCAGGTATTGTTCACATATTTTTTCAAAAACAGGTCCCATATAGTCATTTATGCTTTCCATGATCTCTTCACAGGACAGATCCAATCCTAACATAGAGTAATAATTTTGATTTGTAAAAAGATAGCGGTACCAGAATTTATAATAATGATCTGTTATCTCATAAATTCCCTTTTTACTTGTCTCTGGCTCTGTACAGGGAACGCTTTTTTCAATCAGTCTTAATGTCTGCAGAGTAAGTATATATTTACTGCATTTGCTTTTATCTTCATGAATCCTATCAGAAATTTCACGGATTTTATTGCATCCATTCGAAATTGCTTCCAAAATGGAATTATATACCGACGGTTCTCTTAACTCAATTCGCAAAAGTGTCTGCGGTTCATCATTCAAAAATGATCCTTCTGTAAGTAAATTAGTTTTTATATTTTCTTCCAGAGAGAGTTCCGGAGAAAAAGCTTCCAGGTATCTGGGAACCCCTCCCAGAATTCCATAAGCAATTGCTTTTTCCACTTTATTATAATTGGGAAAAAATTCTGCACTTTCCAGATAATCGAAGGGCTTCACTTCCATATTTCCCGTTATCCTTCCATACAACGGGCTTTTATACCCCATGACATCATTCAGCATAAAACTCACACTGGAACCACATAATATCAGAAAAATATTTTTTTCTTTCCAGACATGATCAATCGTATGCTGTAAAATACTTTTTATCGATGGATTTGGCTCTGCCAGAAACGGAAATTCATCGATGATCAATACAAGTTTTTCTTCTGAAGTTCTTCTTGTAATATATTCAAATGCAGCTCCCCAATTTGGAAACGAAGAGATAAAACTGCCTTCAAAAAAAGTTTGCGCCACCTTGGAAAAATCAAGAAGATTCAGAGAATCATTCTTCTCCTGTGCAGAAAAAAACATTGCTCTATGTCGGCCTGCAAATTCTCTTAATATCGTCGTCTTACCAATTCTGCGCCGACCGTATAACGTTAAGAATTCAAACTTGGAACTGTTGTAAAATTTTTCTAACTGCTTTAATTCTTCCAGTCTTCCAATCATAAGCATCCTTCCTCCCACTTACTCTGAAAATCTTTTGTTAAAAATACTACTCACGAGTAGTATACTCATGAGTAGTATATAATATTCTTCTCCTATTTTCAATACTGCTACTGGCTTTGTAAGTGCATTGAAAAATTCATTCTTTCCTGCTAACGAAAAATATGATATGTCTGCGAATGGAGTGTCTTTCCCGTCTTCGTTGTAATTTCTTCGCACGCAACCTTTTCAAAGCAAAATTTCTCAACCAAATGTGTGCTTGGCGCATTCCTGATATCCACTTCGTAAATATAATACTGATATTTCCCTGTAGAATTTAAATCATCAATTAATCCCCGCAAAGCCTCATAGCCATATCCTTTTCCATGGGCGGACTCTTTCAGCCAAATTCCAACTTCCGGCGTTTTTTCTTTTATATCGAACACTTCCATGCTTCCAACAAATTCGCCGTCCCGTGTAAGAATCACCAGCTCCAGCATGTCTCCCTGTTCCATCGCTTTCACAAAGCCAGAAAGGATTTCATCTGCCGCATTGATATCAGAAAAACTGTCTGGATATTGATATTTTGTGATTTCATCTGTAAATTCTGTATAGTATGCTTTTAAAAAACTGTCACGATATGGCTGAATGATAAGCCTTTCTGTTGTCAGCATAAAATCACGACAGTCTGTTGTCATTTCAGGCACCTCTGATAAAAGATTAGAATCTTGGATTTTAGCCATGCTTTCTTTCTGCTTGTCCTGCATTTCTTTCACAGCCTTTCTTTCAGATTGCAAAATGCATCCGCTGTCAATTCATAGTCAACGGATGATTCCAACTCACCTATCTGGTTTTTCCACGAATCGTGATGAACTGCCGTTTTGCGGAATCCAAGTTTTTCATAGACGTGCTGTGCTCTTGTGTTTTTGAGGTTGGTATCGAGAAAAATGGCATTTGCTCCCATGCGGAACAGTTCTTCGATGAGCATGCTCAATACAACTCTTCCAATGCCTTTTTCCTGATAATCGGATTCACAGATTTTAATTCCAATCTCGTATCGATGATTTTCGAATACATAGAAACTCATTTCCCCGATTCGCACATCATTATATTCTATGATCAGTCTTCGTCTGGTTTCATCGCTGTCGTCGGCAATCTGTTTTTCTATTTCCGCTGCGCTTGTACCAAGTCCATTGGGGAATCCGGCATGAGCCATGACGGTTCCATCGTTCCACCAGGCGGCTAACTGTTCACAGTCTTTCTTTTCGGCATTTCTGATGCATAGATGATTGTATTTTATGTTCATTTCTTTTTTCTCCATAACACGAATATCCGAAAAAATATCGTTTTCAAAAAGGATTTCAAATCCATCTGCCGGCTGAAATCTGCCATTCAGGATTTCTTTTCCATGGAAGGATATTTTTCTTGCTTTGTTCGCCGCATCTTTCACCTCGATCTCACAATACGAAAGCAAATATGCGCAGATTGCCGTTGCATGAGAAACCACGAGTGCTGTTTCTCCTTCTTCCATCTGTCCGACGATAGAATCGATCGCGGTTTTCATCCGCACCTTCACTTGATTTAACGATTCCCCGCCCGGATTGCGAAAATCGTGATCTTCATACTGTTTCAGCCAGAAATCCTCCCTGGCATCCCCGATCGTTCTTTCATGCAGCTCCTTCACAATGACCGGGTGATCTGCGATGAATTCAGCCGTTTCCATTGCTCTCCGATAAGGTGAAGAAAAGCATCTGTCCACATTTGAAAATATATTTCTTTTTGATACAGCAAGCGCTTTTCCCTCTTCCGATAGAGGAATCTGCTCATTCGGCATATCCCCTTTTTCCGGGATGGAATGCCTCATTAAAAATATTTTTTTCATTTCACTCTCCCCTGCTGTTATTCTTAAAGTTTTTTAATCAAAAACATCTCCATCGGCTTTTTTCCATATCCTTTTTCTGATGTTCCCCAGCGATAAAAAGCATGGTGCAAAACGGAGTATTATCCCAGAAAAGATTATATTGCAGCAATCAAATGTTTCCAGCGGACCTGCTCTTGTGGATATTCTTGATAAACTGATACGAATGGATGTTGTTGCAAAAGAAGCTCCTATTAACGATGAAAATGATGTGTCGCACGGACGGAAGCTTCCCACAGTTCCACCAGCGTTTCCATCCGCGGCATTCTCTCCTGTACTTCATATATTGTTATCTTACTCATCTTCCTTCCACAGCTTTCCTTCTTTATAATGTTTCCTGCAAAGCGCCACATAACTCTCGTTCGATCCAAGGAAAATCTGCGCGCCTTCCCGAACGATTTTTCCGTCTGCGTATCTCGTATTGCACTGCGCCCGTCTTCCGCACCAGCAGACCGTTGGGACTTCCTCGATGATGTCAGCGATTTCCATCAATCTTCTCGAACCCGGAAACAGATGTGTCTGGAAGTCCGCACGCAGACCGTAGCAGAGAACCGGAATCCCATAAAAATCCACGATGTCCGAAAGCGTATCAACTTCCTCCGGAGAAAGAAACTGCGCCTCGTCGATAAGAACCGCATCCACTTTCTTTCCGTGATACCGGTATTCCCCGCTGTCTGTACTCCAGGTCTCTGAAATTTCTTTTAAAAATTCATCCACATATTCCGCCGGTGCCTCCAGCCCGATGCGGGACTTGATTTCATGTTCTCCGTCGCGGTTGTCCGTCCGCGGCTTCAACAGGACAGCATACTGCCCGCGCTCCTCATAATTATAGCGAACCATCAAAATATTAGCAGATTTCGAACTGCCCATCGCGCCGTAGCGGAAATATAATTTTGCCATTGTTTTTCGTCCTTTTGTCTTTTCTTATTCTTTCAGTTCTTTCCGTAAAAACGGCTCCTCATCAAGCCAAGTCTCTTAAAAATCATCGCCTTCTATTCCTTCCTCATTTTTCTTCGAATCACCCACCGAACCGCCAGCGTCACCGCAATCAGAACCGCCGCAATTACGCCATCCCGCAGAATCCCTGTATACCACGGTGCAGACCACGTCTCATACAAACCGGGGTGTGCTGTGTAGTCATAATACGTATAAACGCTCTTTCCAAGAAACACGCCAACGACACACCACAGAAAAATTCCGGAAATTTTATGGATTGTTTTCATTGCTCTGCCCCCATTTCTTCTCTATAACAGAAAACTACCGACAAACCTGCTTTTATCGATAGTTCTCTTACCTCTCAAGCACTCAATTTAAGCTTTCCACTCTACACCTGTGCTTTTTCTCCGTCTTTTCATACCCAATTCCCACAGCCAGTATTTTTCCTGTATACTTTTTCTGTTCTGCAAGCCGCGGCACAAATTTTAATGCATACTTCCTGTCTTTGATCTGCTGAATTGCTTCTTCCGGAGTGTGGTCTACTTTTAGTTCAAGAATAATTCCATCTGCGGTCAGATCATATGGATAGAAAATAAAATCCACATACCCAACTCCCGCCTTATCCTCACGCTCTACCCGGTAACTGTCACGCGCAGCCAGGTATACCAGATTGACAATGGCTGACAATTCTGTCTCATGGTTGTACGACAGCAGCGGAACTTCCGTATCGTGCACCAGTTCCAGAATTTTTTCCATCGTATGCGTATCTCCCGCCAGAGTCGCTTTCAGCATTTTCTCGGACTCTTTCGCCAGACGATATACATATCCCAGAGATTCATTCTTCATCAGCAGCTCATCAAACTTCTCCATCAATTCCCTGTTCGGAATAGACACTTTTCCATTCAAATAGCTTAAAAATCCATACACCACCATCGCAGAGTAAATTTCATCTCTCGTAGACAGGTTCATGGAAGTAGCCGCATATTCCTGTATTTTTGCCGAAACTGACTCTCCTGCTGCCATCAGTGCAAGGTCATCCCTGACATCGGATACATTATTTCGAATGTAATAATAAATTTCATCATATGGACCTGAGCTGGTCCAGTAATTTGCCAGATTGTTAAACTGCAGTGCAAAAACAACGGAGCGTGGATTGTATACCCGCTCTCCCGATTTTGTATAATAACCGTTATACCAGTCTCGCAGACCTTTTCGCGTCACATTTTTTATTTTTCTCTGTTTTTCGCATTCTCTACAGTACCTTTCATACAAATCATCCACTTCGTCATCTGTAAATCCAAAGTATGTTCCGAACATTGGTGAATTTACCATCGTGAACTCCGCAAACATATTCAGTTCCGATCCGCTGGAATATTTCGCAATCGGCAAAATTCCCGTCATATACGATAAAATCACATAGGGACGGTCCTTCAGCAGATTACTTAAAAATGCCACATACTTTGCTTTATCCGCTTCTGTTATAAATTCCCTGTGAAAAATAAAATCCCATTCATCCAGAACAAAAATAAATTTTTCGCCATGATACTGTTGAAAGATCTCTTCCAGAATATCTCCAATCGCATCTGTTTCACTGGTTTTTGCATCCGGATACGCTTCCCGCAGATCACTGATCAGAAGTTCTTCCACACGCTCGATATACTGTCGGTAAGATTCACAGTTTCTCGGCATTTTACTGAAATCAATCCGAATGACGTTATACTTGTTTTTGTATTTCTGGCAGTCATCCGCTTCTGAAATTTTAAGCCGGTCAAAAAGTTCACCTGAATCAATACCCTTCTGAAAAAACGAGCTGATCATATTGGCCGCAATTGTTTTTCCAAATCTGCGCGGCCTTGTGACGCAAAGATGGCGATTCCCTGCAGCCACATAGGGAAACAGTTCCTGCAGCAGCATCGTTTTATCCACAAAATACGGGCTGCGGCTCTCACTCTGATACAGGGTATACGGTGTCTGACTGTTTAAATAAGCTCCCATTCTGCGCCTCCTCTTTTCATACGTTCCATTATTTTTTATTATAACCGATCCCGCTCTGTTTTCCAATCAAAAAGGCAGAAGAAATGAAACCTTTCTCCTCGTTTCCATTTCCTCTGCCTTTCTTACATTTCTTTCCTCTTCTGATTCCTCTTCTTCCGCAGGTTCTCTTTCTTCTGCCGGATTTCCCCCGCCTCCTGTTCGCTGCTGATGCGGATGGTTTTCACGACGAAGAGTTTTCCTTCGTCCGAATGTTTCATGCGGGCTTTGCCTTTCAAATATCCGTGCTCCGGGCACCAGGCTACGCAGTAGTAGTTTTTCCCGCCGGCCGAAAACCAGCGTAAGCGTTTTCTTGCCGTTTTCCCGCAGATGCAGCAGTGCGTGCTGCAGACCTCGCGGTCGTGCATGGCTTCTTCTTTTGTGTCGAATTCGCGGGAGATGAATTTCGTGTAGCCATTATAGACGGCGTGGATCTCCTCTTTTTTCGATTTCGGGTTCTGATATACGTCGATCGAGTCGTACGCCAGCACAACATCCATATCGATGCGTGCAAAAATGTCGGCCGTATATTTTGCATCCGAAAGCGCCTGATGAAAATGCTCGTCCTTCGGGAGATGGAGGAAGTCGGCGGCGTACTCGAGCGCCCGGCGGCTCTTCATTGTTTCGTACTGGATCGCGAACAGTTTCTGTACATCGTAAAAATGAATCGGCCCGCGGATCAGCGACAGGAGGTTATAAAATTTCATGTTCCGCTGGAGCTCCGTCAGGTCTCCCGGTCCCCAGGTGCCGAACATGCACGCACCGCCGGAGAATGCAAAAAATTCCTGCACGGCCTGCGCAAATGGGATTCCGTTCTGCAGATCCTCTTCTGTCAGTCCGACGACCTCGCGCGTCCGGTGATGGAGATGCTGGTAGACCACCGGTTTTACAATCCGGTGAAACGTTCCCACCACATTCCGCTCACCATCCATCTTCACCGCGCCGATCTCAATAATCTCAAACGGCAGCTTCGGGTTCTCTTTTTCTTTTCCATAGGGACACTGGTTCCATTCCAGGTCAAAAATCACATAGTCCATTGTATTGTCAATCCTTCATTCTGTGTCGTCTGTCCCTATTATAAATGATTTTGATATAATGAGCAACTATCTGGCAATTCCATTCTCTGCCCATTCTGGCAATTTTCTTCCTGTGCATTACATTTCCCATTCATTTCATCCTGTTCTCTTTCAAACTTAATGCTTCTTTTATTGAAATCCCAGGGTAAATCCGATATAATATTTTTAACTTCGGCCTTCGTTTTTACTCAAAAGGATCACCCGAAAAAGCCGGAAATATTACGAATTTAGATGTGCATCCGATATGAAAACAAAATTAACGCAAAAACAGATTCGATTTCAGGCGCTTCTGCTGTTTTTTATTACATTTTTTCTTGTCGAGCTCTGCGCCGTTTTTCTGTATCAGAATCAGTTAAAGGAAGCAAAGCTGAAAGCTGACTATACCGCACAGACGACCATCGGCCGCGTGAAATCGCAGTTAAACCATTATCTTGCCGAATCCAATCTGATGAAACACATGATTGAAGCCGGTTATACCGTCGATGACGAAGAGTTTTCCGTCCTCTCCTCGCTGATGCAGGACGACCAGAATGTCATCAAAGCACATGAGCTTGCAAAGGACGGCATTGTCACACTGATTTATCCGATGAGCGGAAACGAAGCCGCACTCGGACTTAACATGCTCGAGCATCCTGCCCGGAAACAGGAGGCACGCCTTGCCAAAGAGAGCGGCGAATACACGATTGCAGGACCGTTTGAGCTGCAGCAGGGCGACATCGGAGCACTGCTCTTTGACCCGATTTATACCACCGATGCCAACGGTGACCAGACCTTCTGGGGTTTTTCGATTCTCGTTCTCGACTGGGAATCGTTTCTGAACGAAATTGAACTGGATACACTGGAAGAAGCATCTGCTGGAAAAGCACATCGACGAGAAGGACCGCGCGGTCGACTACATTGCAAAAATCAAGTCCTCCAGCAGTTTTCTGCTCTCCCTGATCAACTACGTGCTTGAGATGGCGCGCATTGAGAGCGGTAAGGCCTCGCTGAAAATCGAGCTCGGCAGCTACAGCGAGCTGATCAATTCCCTGAATGCAGTGTTTGAGCCTTCGTTAAAAAGCAAAAATCTTTCCTATCTCTGTTACAACACGGTGGAACACGATGCCATCCTCTGCGACCGGACAAAAATACGGGAGATTCTGCTGAATATCATCAGCAACTCCATCAAGTATACGCCGGAGGGCGGAAAAATTTCCGTAAAAATCGAAGAGACACCGGCACCAAGGAAGGGCTTTGCCTCCTACCGCATCACCGTGAAGGACAACGGCATCGGCATGAGCAAAGAGTATCTGCCGCATATTTTTGAAGAATTTACAAGAGAACATTCCTCCACCGAAAGCCACATCACCGGAACCGGCCTCGGCCTTCCGATCGTAAAATCCCTCGTGAATCTGATGGGCGGAACGATCGATGTGGAAAGCGAACTCGGTGCCGGAACAATAACTACGATCTGCCTCACGTTTGGACTTCCGACCGAAGAACAGCTTGCGGCTCACCAGCATAAAGACGAGATTCTCGAGCAGTCCCTGCAGACGCTTTCCGAAAAACGCGTGCTGCTTGCCGAGGATAATGACCTGAATGCAGAAATTGTACTCACCGTTCTGGAAGAAAACGGCATTCACGCCGAGCACGTAAAAGACGGCGCCCTCTGCTTAAAAGCAGTCCAGAACGCACCAGAAGATTATTACAATGTTATTCTGATGGATATTCAGATGCCGAACATGAACGGCTATCAGGCCGCAGAAGCGATCCGTGCACTCCCGGGAAAACGCGGGGAAATCCCGATTGTCGCCATGACGGCAAACGCGTTTGAAGAGGACCGCCGAAAAGCACTGGAATCCGGCATGAACGCCCATATCGCGAACCCCGTTGACGTTTCGGTTCTTCTCGAAACACTTTCCAGGTTTTCATGACCTTTACAGATCCCGATGCACCGCAGCGGACGCTTTTATTTCTCGTTTTTCAGCAGCTCCAGGTTTTTGGAGATCAGCTCGCATCTCTGTTTTACGCAGTCCGGGGATCTGTGCGGATCCTGCGGTGTGTTGAACAGATAGTCCTCGAGTTTGTCGATTGTGGTGGTTGCTACATGCATTCTTGTATCGCAGGATGCATAGTAGATGTAAACCTCTCCGTTCTCACGCGCAATCGCGCCGTTTGTAAATACAACGTTGGAAACGTCTCCAACTCTCTCTTTTCCAAGCGGAACCAGGAATACACCGGACGGCTCTGCAATGACTTTGGACGGATCGTTCAGATCGGTACCGAAGACATACAGAACGTAGCGAAGGCCTGCTGCTGTATTTCTTACACCGTGTGCAATGTTGATCCAGCATTTCTTACCGCGGATCGGCACTGCTCCGGCACCGTTTTTGGACTCGGTCAGGGTATGATAAATACGTTTGCTGATGATCTTCTCCTCGTCGATGACAGCGTGTGTGATATCATCGCAGAGTCCGAAGCCGATTCCTCCGCCGCTTCCGGTCTCAATGAAACCATCCATCGGACGGGTGTAGAAGGCATATTTTCCGTCTACGAACTCTGGATGCAGAACAACGTTTCTCTGCTGCGGAGAACGTAAGGTTTTCAGGTTGTCCAGACGCTCCCAGGTCTTCAGGTCTTTCGTTCTTACGATACCAGCCTCAGCAACAGCCGCGGACAGATCCGGATCGTTTTTGTCCTTGCTCTCAGAGCAGAACACTCCGTAAATCCAGCCGTCCTCGTGCTGGGTCAGACGCATGTCATAAACATTGGTTTCCTCTGCGCAGGTATCCGGCAGCACAACCGGGTAATCCCAGAAATGAAAGCCGTCGATACCAGTATCACTCTCTGCAACAGCAAAGAAAGATTTTCTGTCATTGCCCTCCACGCGGACAACGAGATAATACTTTCCATTCAGATAAATCGCGCCGGAGTTCATCACAGCGTTGATGCCGAGACGCTCCATAAAGTACGGATTCGTCTCCTCATCCAGATCATATCTCCAGTGAACCGGAGCAAACTCTCTTGTCAGCACCGGATACTCATACCGGTCATAAATACCGTTGTAAAAATCTGCTTTTGTATTTTTTCTTGCCACAAGGCGGTCTACCTTGGCTTTTTCCACGTAATACTGTTTATTCAGCATCTTCTAACCTCCTGATTACTTCCATGCACATACGGCCATTGTGATACGGACATTTCCACGGTTCTACAATCGGCTTATGGATCGGGCTTCCATCTGCATTCACGCACCAGAACCACTCAGACCCCTCTCGTTTGTCGATCACATATTCCTTAATGTAGCCCCAGATGTCTTTTGCCGCATCGAGATACTTTGTCTCCTCCGGTTTTTTCTGCCATGCATTTAAAAATCCAACGACTGCTTCTGCCTGTACCCACCAGACTCTTGTGGTATCATCCACACCGCGCTCGCACTCATTCATCAGCGAATGATTTTTGTATGCCGTGTTGTAGATATTTTCCGCAATCTCTCCGGTGATCGGCAGCAGTTTTTCCCGGTAAGCCGGATCGCCGAGCACTTCTGTACCCCGGTCGATCAGCCAGGAAGTCTCGATATCATGGCCATAAGAATACAGATCAATCAGCGTATTCCATGTCCGGTCGAAGAATACTTCCTGACGGCCTTTTTCTTTGTTGTATACTTTATCCGAGAAGAGATCCATCATAAAGCGGAGACGGTCACCGGTAAACGGATCCTTTGTCACGCGGTACAGCTCGGTATATGCTTCGAAAACATGCAGCAGCGTATTCATGGTCTTCTCTGCCATGACGCCGTTCTCCGAGAGCTTTTCATTGCTCTCCGGCTTGAAATCGCGGGTAAATGCCTCGAGATAACCGTACTCGTCGGTGCAGTGTGTCTCGATGATCTGCTGCAGCGATTTTGCCAGCTCCAGCGCCTCGGTGTCGCCCGTCGCATCAAAATACGTAGACAGCGCATAAATTGCAAATGCCTGATTGTACGTATGCTTTGTCGTATCGAGCGGCTTTCCGTCGTAGGTGACAGACCAGAACACGCCACCGTACTCACGGTCCACACACGCCTGTTTCATAAAGCGGTACGCATGCTCCGCATCGGCGCGCAGCTTCTCGTCCTTTAAGGTCAGGTACGCATTCGAGAAAAACCAGAGAATTCTGCTGTTTAAGATGCAGCCCTTCTCATACGTTTTCTGCACGTTCAGATCAAAGTCCTGATAGCCGTAAAATCCGCCGTATTCCTCATCTCTTAAGCCCTCCCAGAACGGAACGATCCGTCCAGTAAGCTCCTGCTTTACTTCCTTTACCAAAGACTGCATCTTTTCTTTCCTTCTTTCTTATCTTCTTCCGATTTCGGTGTCAGACTCGCGTACGACACTGTTTTTCTTGATATAATCTACAATCAGATCTACGGTTGTGAATGCCAGTCCTACATACGTATCGGCTGCACCGTAGTAGATCGCGATCTTTCCGGTCTCTGCATCGTGAATGGTTGCGCACGGGAAGGTTACGTTCGGAACGAAGCCTCTCTCCTCATACCACTCTTCCGGTGTCAGAAGGAAGTTCTGGCAGCGGTATTTTACGATGGACGGATTCTCTTTGTCGAGAATTGCGCCGCCGATGCTGTATACATAGCCATTGCAGGTGCCGCTTACACCGTGATAGAACAGCAGCCATCCTTCGTTGGTCTCAATCGGAGCTGCGCCGCCGCCGATCTTTAAGGACTCCCACCACTCCGGGCTCTTGCTCATGACGTGGCGGTGTTTGCCCCAGTACACCATATCCGGGCTCTCGGACAGGAAGATGTCACCGAACGGTGTGTGGCCGCTGTCGCTTGGACGGGACAGCATCACGAAGTTGCCGTTGATTTTTCTCGGGAAGAGAACGGCATTTCTGTTGAATGGAAGGAATGGATTCTCCACACGTACGAAGGTTTCAAAATCTTTTGTTTTTGCCATTCCGATGGCTGCACCGTAGAAGTCCTGGCACCAGATGATGTAGTAGGTATCTTCTACTTTTACAAGACGCGGGTCATATGCGTAAACCGGCATGAACGGTTTGCCTTCTTCGTCAACGAACTGGATTTTGTTCTCATCGAAATTCCAGTGGATCGCATCTTTGCTTCTTCCAAGGTAGATGTACGGGATTCCGTTTGTCTGCTCACCGCGGAATACTCCGATGAACTCGTCGCCGTACGGCATAACGGCGCTGTTGAAGATTCTTGCTACTTCCTTCACCGGATTTCTTCCGATGATCGGATTCTCGCCGTATCTCCATACCGGTGCACCGGAAAACTCAGCCGGGCCTTCCTGCCATGGCATATTTTTGACAGCATCTCCAATAATTTTAACTTCGCTCATTTTTTGAAACCTCCATGAAAAATATTGTTTGTTTATGAGTTGTACTTTGTTTTTTTAAGTTTCTGTTAGTGGACAGAATCTTGTTTTTTAATTCTTTTTTCTCCGAACCGCCGTGTTTTATCACCCTCACGCCCAGTCCTTTAGCTTAATTTTAACATAGATAGTTAATTTTTCAACTGGAAATCACTTAAAAAATAAGTTCCGTTAGATACTGTCAATTTTTAAGTGACTTTGTTGTGTAATATGTACAAAAACGGGGCATTTCAAAATGCCCCGTTTCTTAATTTATAATTCAGTTATAAAAATCAAAGCTTTACGCTCTCTTTCGGCACCAGCTGTCCGGAGACAATTTCCATATTTTTGCCGGATGCCGCGCCGCGGATCTGCTTCAGCGCTTTTTCGAGCGCTACTTTTACCATCGCCTTCGTATTGATCTCATACGAAGTGATCTTGAGATCCGGGAATCCCGGATACAGGTAATTGTCGAAGCCGACAACGGAAACGTCCTCCGGCACGGAGATGCCGCGTTTTTCCAGCTCGAGCATCAGAAGGCCGGCGGTCAGGTCGCAGTTGCAGACGAACGCTTCCGGCATCTGTTCCGGGAGATGAATTTCGATCTGGCCCCGCTCATCACGGTCCTCCAGAATCCATTCCGCCGGTGTCACATCGCGGTGTTCCAGAACAGCCTTGGAAAAACCGCAGTACCGGTCCATGATACTGCTGGAAAAATGAATCGAACCGACAAAAGCCAGCTTGGTAAGGCCATGCTCATACAGGTATTCTGTCATCAGATACATTCCGTGAAAGTTATCTGCGATCACGGCATCTTTTGCCAGCTCATTGTCGTAGAAATCCAGAAATACGATCGGAAGATCCACGTTTTTCTTCAGATAGTGGATGTAGTCGCGGCTCGTGTCTCCCATAAGGATCAGCGCATCGACGGTCTGCTCCCTGGCGATGCACGGCACGATTTTCTCGTCCTCCATCTCCTGTTTCAGGATTTCCACCGTCACCATACAGCTCTTTTCCGTCGCCGCAAGTGCCATCTCCTGATACATTTTCCAGTAAAATGTCGTATACTCTGCCAGATACCGCTCCGGAATCAGCACACCGATGCAGCGCAGGCTCTTTCCCTGTGCATTTTTTGGACCGCTTCCCGGCTGGCGGTATCCCATTTCCTTTGCAATTTCCAGAATCCGGGCGCGCATCTCATCGCTGACCCCTTTCTGTCCTGTAATCGCGTTATGCACGGTGACGGCGCTGACGCCCGCCACCTTTGCAATATCTGCCAATCTTACTTTTGCCATATATGTTACTCCTTAGTCCACTGCGATAAAGTGATACAGTCTGCTGACGAAATCGCCCCAGAAATCTTTCATCCGGAAACCGGCATTCATCAGCATCTCGCCGCTGTAAACCTCATCGGTTCCCTCCAGACAATATTTTTTCGCCGGATCAAAGCCGCGCAGGCGAACCTTGCGGGACGGCATATTTGCCTGTGCCAGCACCTGTACGTAGGTCACAAGCACTTCGCTTTTATCCTCCGATGCTACTGCCCAGCAGTCGGATCTGTGGTTTTCACGGCTGGAAAGAATACGGTAATACTCTCCCTCGCGGATCAGTTCATGATATTTGTGATACATCGCGGTCTGCTCCGGAATCAGTTTTCTCTCCTCCTCCGGCAGCTTTGTGATATCGAGCTCATAGCCAAATGTTCCAGCCAGTGCCACATGGCCTCTCGTTGTGAATGGAGTCACACGGCCGACAGTGTGGTTCGGGCATACGCTGACGTGTGCACCCATTGCGCAGAGCGGGTAAATGAGGGCGGTTCCCTCCTGGATTTCCAGACGCTCGATCGCATCGGTGTCGTCGGAGCACCAGATCTGCGGGCTGTAGTAAAGCATTCCAGGATCGAAACGTGCACCGCCGCCGGAGCAGTTCTCCAGAAGCAGATCCGGGAACTCCTGTATCAGACGCTCCTGCATCGCATACATACCGAGCACGTAGCGGTGGAACAGCTCCTGCTGGGAATCTTTGTCCAGGTAGGTGCTTCCCAGGTCGCTTAACTGACGGTTCATATCCCATTTCACGTATTTGATGTTTGCACTGCGCAGGATTTTTGCCACACATTCATACGCATAATCCTGCACCTCCGGGCGGGAGAGATCCAGCACGTACTGGCAGCGGATCTCAGTCGCTTCTCTTCCCGGAATCTGAATCGCCCATTCCGGGTGCTCTCTGTAGAGATCAGAGTCCGGGGAGATCATCTCCGGCTCGAACCAGATACCGAATTCAAGACCGATTTCATTCACTTTGTCAACCAGATTTTTCAGGCCGCCTTTGATCTTCTCTTCGTTGACAACCCAGTCACCGAGGGAAGAATCGTCTTTATTTCGTTTTCCGAACCAGCCGTCATCCATAACAAGCATCTCGATGCCGTCTTTTTTTGCCTCTCTTGCGATATCGAGGAGTTTATCGGTATCAAAATCAAAGTAAGTTGCTTCCCAGTTGTTAATCAGAATCGGGCGTTTTTTGTGGTTGTACGGGCTGCGGATCATATGTCTGCGATAAAATGCATGGTAGGAACGCGTCATTTTGCCAAGTCCCTCTGCGGAGTAAACCATAACGACTTCCGGTGCCTGGAACTCATCGCCGGCTTTTAAGTTCCAGCAGAACTCGTCCTGATTGATACCCATGACCATGCGGACGGTGTCGAACTGGCATCTCTCGACCTGGCCGATGAAGTTACCAGAGTATACGAAATGCATCGCATAAACCTCGCCGCGCTCCTGATCGGTTCCCGGTGTTACCATTGCCACGAACGGGTGCTCCTGATGGCTGGATTCACCTTTTCCGGAGGAAACGAGCTGTTTTCCGTAGCGGAGTGCTCCCTGCTGGATATGGCGTTCTCTTGCCCAGGATCCGTGAAGGGAGATCATCTCGAAGTCTTCGTTGTCCATGTCGAGGCAGGCACTGTAGATTTTCTCTACTTTCAGTGTTTCGCTGCCCTCATTCTTCACACAGACGCTTCTGGTGATAACGTTTTCTTTTTCAAAAACAGAGTAGGAAAGAACAACAACGAGTCCAAGGATCGGATCTTTGCAGGTGATTTCCAGTGTCTCAACTTCCTCTTCGGTTCCGAAAGAAGCCGGAAGACCTTCCATTTTGCGTTTGCCTTTGAAGATCTCATAGGAATCAAAATGAATTTCGCATCCCATGCGTCCCTGTGCATTTCTCACGTTCAGGCAGCTCTCCCGGTAATCACCGATTCCGCCGGTCGGATACTCCATAGGGAAACGGTCGAGGAAAGAAGATTTTTCTCTCTTGTTGACGGACGGGGTGAACGGCGGCTCGTCCATGCGGAGCGGGTACAGATCCGGCTCTCCGTGCAGAAGCGGTCCGTAGTAAACGTGTCCAACGTAGCCTTCCGGACTCAGACCGATCACATACGTCGTTTTCTCTGTATTTAACTGAAAAAGCTTTTTGTCATCATAATATAAAATCGCCATTTTCTTCTCCTTGTCTGAAGGCAGCCGCCATCCGCCGCGCCGATTTTCTGCCAAAAAAGCCCCCGCCCGCCGGGCTGAGGCCTTTTTTTGTTTCTATATCACACAGCGTTTAAGCAGTTACCATTGCATTTTTTAATTTTTCCAGTTTCTTGGCTGCATCTTCGAGGGATGTGCCTTTTACGCCGAAATAAAATTTGATCTTCGGCTCGGTACCGGATGGGCGTACGCAGCACCATGCGTTATTTTCCAGCTCATAGTAAAGAACGTTGGAGGACGGAAGTCCGGTTGCGCTCTTCTCGCCGCTTACGAGATCCACTCGTACGTCTGCTTTGTAATCGCGTACGGCAAGAACTTTGAAGCCGCCCAGCTCTTTCGGCGGGTTCTCGCGGAAGTTGGTCATCATGGTCTGGATCTCTTTTGCACCGTCGATACCTTTTAAGGTCATCGTTGCAAGACCCTCTTTGTAGTAGCCGTACTCTTCGTACATATCCACCATGGCATCCCACAGTGTCTTGCCCTGCTGTTTGTAGTATGCAGCAACCTCGCACAGCATCATAACTGCCACGCAGGCATCTTTGTCTCTTGCATATGTTCCAGCCAGGCAGCCGTAGCTCTCCTCCAGGCCGAAGACATAGTTGTGTGCACCGCTCTGCTCAAAGAACTTGATCTGCTCGCCGATGTATTTGAATCCGGTCAGAACTTCAATCAGTGCCACGTTGTAGGCTTTTGCGATTGCTTTTGCCATATCTGTGGTAACGATCGTCTCAACGAGAGCCGGGTTCTCCGGCATGGTTCCGTTCTTGGTGCGCTCGCGCAGGATGTACTCTGCGATCAGCATACCGGACATATTTCCGGTGAAGCTTACGTACTCGCCGGTCTTGCTGTCTTTTGCATAAACGCCGAGACGATCTGCGTCAGGGTCGGTTGCAAGGATGATGTCAGCGTCTACTTCTTTTGCCAGTTTCAGCGCCAGTGTCCATGCTTTCTCGTCTTCCGGGTTCGGGTAAGCCACCGTCGGGAAGTTTCCGTCCGGCACTTTCTGCTCTTTTACAACGTAAACCTGATTAAAGCCAAGCTCGCGCAGAACGCGGCGTACCGGCACATTTCCGGTTCCGTGAAGCGGTGTGTAGACGATCTTCATATCTTTTGCCGCATCTTTGATGATTTCCGGATGAATGCTCTGCTCTTTTAATTTTGCGACATAACGGTCATCAAAATCGGTTCCGATGACCTGGAACAGGCCTTCTGCTCTTGCATCATCTTCTTCCATCGTTTTAACGGCAGAAAACTCGGTTACTTTTGCTACCTCTGCGAGGATGTTTTTGTCGTGCGGCGGTGTAATCTGTGCGCCGTCCTCCCAGTATACTTTGTATCCGTTGTACTCTCTCGGGTTGTGGCTTGCGGTAATGACGATACCGGAAATGCAGCCGAATTCACGGACAGCAAAAGAAAGCTCCGGTGTCGGACGCAGGGACTCGAACAGATACGTTTTGATTCCGTTTGCATTCAGGCAGAGTGCTGCTTCGCGTGCGAATTCCGGAGACATTCTTCTGGAATCGTGTGCGATGGCTACGCCTTTTTCCTGTCCGTTCTGGGAAATGATGTAGTTGGCAAGGCCCTGGGTTGCCTGGCGTACGGTGTAGATGTTCATGCGGTTGGTACCCGCTCCGATGACACCGCGGAGTCCGCCGGTACCGAACTCAAGCTGACGGTAGAAACGGTCTTCGATTTCTGCCTCATTTCCTTCGAGTGCTTTCAGCTCTTCTCTGGATGCCTCATCAAAATATGGATCATTGCACCATTTTTCATATACTTCTCTGTAACTCATGTTTGTTATCCTCCCTGTCTGTTTTACTTTATTTAACTTAAGACAGCAGACTTTTTTCTGGATTTAAGCTCGTTTCATCACAGCTTAAAGCTACCATTTATTTAGTCTGCTGTCAACTTAAAAATTAATTTATTTTTTCTAATTCTCTTGGTTCCTGATAAAGCTCTTTTAGATCACTGAGAACCTGTACTTTTCCTTTGCGGTCTGCGGTGCTCCAGGCTTTTCGTCAGTTCCATGACAGCCTTCATATAGCAGGCATGATCCTCTCTCAACCGGCCATACCTTCCGCAGCGTTCCGCGCAGACGGTACATCATATTTTTCAGTGCTCCGTACGGATTTTCACTCTCCTCATCCGTCCAGAGTGCTTCGGTTAACTGTTCCAGTGTTACGATGTGGTTTTTGTTGCAGATCATATAAACCAGCAGCTTTGTGATCATCGGGGAATGAATCGCTTCCTCGTTGAGGCAGCGTGTTTCATCGTACATGCGGAATCTTCCAAGCAGCTGTACGCGAATCATAAAACATCGTCTCCTTCTAAGAACTCAAGCTCTTTTTCGGTCTGAATTGCCGGCAGTGCACTGTATTTCAGATTCTTTGCCCAGCCTTTTTTCTCCTCGGAGAAGCGCTCGCTGATTCTCTTGTAGACGAGTTCGCATCCTCTCTGGCTGCCGCCCTGCAGCAGAATCACATACTGGGACGGGCTGTATTTTGCAAAGAAATCGGAATGATGCAGGCTGCGTTTCATTACCTCAAGCAGCTTTTCGGACATACGGTCAAGGCGCGGACCGCCTTTTGCCGGGTAACCTTTTCCGTCTGTAATGGTGCACAGCATCAGCCACGGCATCTGTCCGTTCAGCTCGGACATACGGTAAACAAGTCGGTAGCAGTCACGGAATCCGGCGAGGGAACAGAAGAATGCTCCGCACTTTTCTCCCGGGCTCTCCTGAAGATCTGCCTGTACCTCTTCGATCACGCGGTGTCTGCTGCCCATGCGGCTTCCCAGATAGCGGTACTGCTCCACCAGTTTCTCGCTCGGTGTAACGCCAAGCTCTTCAAAGTAATGTTTCGAGGTCTGCTCGTACAGTTTCATGGCCTCTTTGTATCTCTCCAGGCCGATCAGCGCCTGCATCTGGACTGCCTGCCACTCGTCGAACGGATACAGTTCGGAAGCAACAGAAGTCAGCTTCTGCAGCTCATCGAACTCCTCATTTTTCAGAAGATACTCACTTACTTCTTTCAGTGCATCGGAATATACTTTTTTCAGCCGCGCGCGCTCCGCCTGTACCCACTCTTCCTCGCCGAAATCTGCAAGGAACTCTCCGGTGTACAGCTCCAGCGCTTCGATCATCTGATCCATGCGCGCTTTCTCGTCTGTCTCTTTTCCTGCTTCCAGGATCTTATTTTTGATATCAATCGCATCTACCTCGACCGGCATCGGGCTGGTCCAGTGGTAAACGCCTTTCTGTGTATAAATGTACTCAAACTGCGGAAGTCCTGCCTCGACAAGGCTTCTTTTCAGGCGATGTACGCCGACACGCAGGCTGTTTGCCGCGTCCGCCACATCTTCTCTTCCGTATGTGCTCTCCAACAGTCTTCCTCTGGAAATTCCATTGTCCTTGTTATAGAGGAAAATCTGCAGAAGTCTCATCGATTTTGTTGCCATTGTTTTCCGGAAGGAAATCGGCTGGTCGCCGTACTCCAGGAAAAAACTTCCCATCATGTGTACTTTTAAAAGCGGTAACTGTTCTGTTTGGTTTTTCATTTCTTCGTTCATACTAACTCCTGTATTGCCTGTTGTGCTCTAATCTCTGTTGTCGATTGCGCTGCGCTCCGCAATCGGCTGCGGTAACGGGCCGGCGGTTCCCTGTTCGTTCATTTCAAAAACAATTACGGACGCCGGATTTCTGTTTTCTATTTTACATCATTTTAATCAAAAATCCTACTATAAAATGTATAAAATATTAACTTTAACACCGAAAAATTCCTGCTTTTTCTTCTTTTGTCTTGTTATCTTTTTGTCAATCTCTTCTCATCCGTAAATTGCCCGCATGATTTTAGCCATCAGCCGCCCTGCAGGCGCCGAGATCACCAGTATTACAGCAAGAGATACCATGCCGCACCCGAGCAGTACGCGGTTCACAAGTCCCCGTGCTGAGCAGAGTCCGAGGCAGAATCCCTTCTTCCAGGGCCAGAACAGCTTTTCCGGTTTCCGGTTGAAAAAATCGAGCACCAGATGGGACAGAAAGCCCACGGCAAAATAAGCGGACGCATCCGGGTAGATGATGTCCACGCACGCCGTCAGCGATGCCAGCGCCGCAAATGAATGCATGAAGGAGCGGTGCGGCTGCTGTTTCCCATAGGCGCAGATCAGCAAAAATGCTGCCGTTCCGGCGAGGAGACGCAGCACGCTGCTGTCGCTTGTGAGGCGGCGGTAAATTCCAAGATTCAGTTTATACTCCGCAAGAATTGTGAGCACCGCAACTGCAACTGTTGCCGTAATAATCTTATCGGCATCGCGGTGCGCCTGTGAAGTGCCGACATCAATGTCACAGATCAAACCGCCGATCGCGGCAGCCCCGGCACCGGCCACCAGCGCGGGAACCGTCTGCGGCTGTAAAACAGCAAGTGCCGCTGCTGTTCCAATAAAAAGATGTGTTCTTCCAAGCATTTGTCTGTTTTTTCCTCTCGTAAAATTTCCTTTATCATAGCACATTTCCGCCCTTTTATGCAACCATTTGTTCGATTCTTTTACGACCGTATGGTCCTATCAGGATCAAAAAAGAACCTCCTGCGACCGTTCATCGCCGCAGGAGGTTCTCCTCTGTTTCTGCCTTTATTCCATACTATTTCCAAGTTATCTTATTTCACGTTTTTCCCTTCATTGTATGAATTTTCATTTGACATTTATTACTCATTTGAGTTATATTTTTATGCTTCATACACCAATTCACCAGCAAGATACGTCCGGCACACCGGAATGTCTTTGATTGTGCTCTCATCCACCTCAAACGGATTCTGACCCAGTACGACGAAGTCTGCCATCATGCCCTCCGCGATCTGGCCTTTCACGTTCTCCTCGAAACTTGCCTCGGCGCTGCGGATCGTGTAACTGTCGAGTGCTTCCTGTACGGTGAATTTCTGATCCGGCAGGTACGGGCCGACGTGGTCGCGCAGCGTTGTTCTTGTGACAGCGCACTGCATGCAGGCGAGGGCATCCGGCAGCTCTACCGGGCAGTCGGTTCCGTTGCTGACGGAGACGCCGTTGTTCATCAGCATCTTCCAGCTGTAGCTTGTGCTCGCAAGCTCTTTGCCGACGCGCTCCTCTACGATATGGTTATCGTAATCGAGGAAGATGCTCTGTGCGTAAACGTGAAGATGCATTTTCGCGATTTTTTCAAGCTGATCGGCTCTTGTGATCTGGCAGTGCACGATGCCGTGGCGGTGATCTTCTCTCGGGTTTTCAGCAAGGGCTTTTTCATAGGCACTTAACACGCGGTCGAGGCACGCATCACCGATCGTGTGAACTGCAGCCTGCATGCCGTGTGCATTGGCGTAGCCGATCATCTCATCCATGGTTTCCTGGGTGAATACCGGGATTCCGCAGGTGGACGGGTCGTCTGCGTATGGGCGACTGAGGAATGCTGTTCTCGCACCGAGTGCGCCGTCGCCGAGCATTTTCAGCGGTCCGATTTTAAAGCGGTCTGTGCCGACGCCGGTCACATTTCCAGCCTCAACGAAACCTTTTAAGGATTCCAGATCGGTAAAGTTGCTCTGCTCGTAAACGCGGACGGTCAGCTCGCCGGACTCCTCGAGTTCTTTGTATGCCTCATTGACGGTCTGCCACGGAACGGCGCGGTAAACACAGTAATCATCACTCTGGCTGCTGGTGACGCCGTAGCTGTTCAGGGCTTTGCAGGCGCTGCGGATCATGTCTTTGATTTCCTCTTTGCTCGGCACCGGAATGCTGTCGTAAACCGGCTCCATTGCATTGTCGAAGAATCTTCCGTCCGGCTCACCGTTTTCCATACCGATCTCTCCGCCCTCCGGCTGCGGAGTATCTGCGGTGACGCCGAGGAGTTCCAGCGCTTTGCTGTTGACTACGAGGCAGTGGCCGCACGCTCTCGTCGCGCAGATCGGAACTTTGGTTGATACGCGGTCAAGATCGTAGCGGTTCGGCATGCGTTCCACGTCCGTGAAGTAATCCTGATTCCAGCCGCGGCCCATCAGCCATGCGCCGTCTTTTCGCGGATGCTCTTTCTGGAAGGTGTCGAGGCAGGCGAGCATATCTTCCAGGCTTTCGGTATGTGCGGCAAGCTGCGCTTTCAGCAGGGAGCCTCCGTAATTTAAAAGGTGCATATGGCTGTCGTTAAAACCGCTGCAGACGAATTTTCCGCCGAGGTCTACAACTTTGTCGCCGGCTGCTGCAAGGTCATCTGCCTCTGCGCTGCTTCCGGCGAAAACAAATTTGCCGTCTTCTACTGCAAACGCTTCGACAAGCGGCAGTTTTCCGGTGTAGACAGCTCCGTTTTTGTAAATTGTTTTCATATCATTATCCTCCTACTGTCATCTAAATTTGATTCTATTCTTTTCTGCCCATTTGCGCAATATACAAATTCAGACACGCCATTCTCATGCGTGTCTGGATTCGCTTTTGAATATTTTTTATTTCGTTTTCTCTTCGTAGAACAGGCAGGCGTTCTTGTCTACCGTGCCCTGGCCGAAGTTTCTTGCTTTGTAGTCTTTCAGCAGTTTGAAATACTGGTTCGAGAGAATCAGGATCACTGCTACGTTGACGAAGGTCGGGATCGCAGATGTGATATCAACGACAGTCCAGATAAAGCCCTGGTTGTTGGTCTTTACCAGATAGATCGTCCACAGTACGCCCGGCAGAGCGCGGACTGCGTAGAAGACTTTCATGACGATATCTTTCATCTTACCTTCTTTTTTATACAGATGCTCCAGAATTGCCAGATAGTAGGTGAACCATCCGCCGGAAGTCGTTACAGTGAAGATGACCATGATGACTGCCAGAAGGATGCTTCCAAATTTGCCGAATCCGCTTGCAAATGCACTTAAAGCAAGTGTTCCGCCGTTCGTTCCGTCGGTCCAGTTTCCGCTTAAGATAACGGAAAGTGCGGTAATCGTACAGATAACCATGGTATCAAAGAATACCTCGAAAGATCCCCACAGACCCTGCTCTACCGGATGCGGTGTTTTTGCGGAAGCATGGATCATTGGAGAAGTACCCCATCCAGCCTCATTGGAGTATACGGAACGCGCCATACCCACACGGATAATCTCGCTGACTGCGCAGCCGGCAAAACCGCCGATCGCTGCTGTTCCGGTAAATGCGTTTGTTACGATGGCTGCAAATACGCTAGGAACGCGGTTGATGTTGATGATGATCATGCCAATTCCCATCAAGATATAAAGAACGCTCATAAATGGAACGAGCTTGCTGAACAGACTTGCGATTTTCTTCGTACCGCCGCTTGTAACGACATAGGTCAGAATGCAGAGCAGAACGCCCATCACGATAACGCCTTCTACTTTGAAGCTTCCAAGATTGATATTCTCAATACCGAACGCACCGGCTACGACCTGAGATGCGGTCAGGTTGGAAGAGGTTACGAAGAAGGTGGAGAAAATACCGATGCCGAAGATGAGCGCCGGGATCAGCCACAGCTTGCCCCAGTGGCGCTCCTCGCCAAGTCCGCACTCCATGTAGTAAGTCGGACCGCCGTAGTACTCACCTTTTTCGTTGGTGTGACGGTAGTAGCAGCCGAGGGTAACCTCAACCTGTTTCAGAATCATGCCGAGCAGGGAAGAAAGCCACATCCACATGATGGCTCCCGGGCCGCCTGCTGCGACTGCGGTTGCAACACCGGCGATGTTTCCGAATCCTACGGTACCGCCGATGGCAGTTGAAATTGCTTCAAATGAGGAAAGCATACCCTTTCCTTCGGTTGTTTCTTTTTCTTTCTGGAACAGTTTTCCGCCGGTTCTCTTCATGATCCAGCCAAAATGGCGGAACTGGAAAAATCCAGAACGAACGGTAAAGTACAGACCGGTCAGAATCATCAGCGCGATCAGCGGCACGCCCCAAAGGACACCGTCCAGCCAGTTGAGAAATTCTATCATGTCAAAATCCTCCCTTTTTTCTTTTCCGGCAACAGTTTTCTTCAGACGTATCCTGTAACACCCGTTTCGTCTTTCGTTCTCCAACCAAACAGATTTCCACCCCCGGAACCTTTTGTCACGGTTCCAACTGCAGTACAATAAAAAGAGCAGCGGTCTTCACCACTGCTCCATAAATCTACGTTCATGAAGCAATAGCTCCTCCACCAGTACGGTGAGAGTGCACAGCCTGTTCGACTGTACCCCAACGCAGACAGTTTTTCGGGAACTGCCCCGTTTCGGCGAATGCTCCTTTCCCTGCCCGTCCCAGACCCCGTTGTCTCAGGACAGGTACTCTTAGCCTTCGCGCCTCTATTGCCGAATATGTATATTGACAGGTATTATCATATGTTTCTTTTCGCCACTTGTCAATCGTTTTTTCGACATTATTTTACAAAAATTTTATATTTTCGAAATTTGTCCTGATTTATTTGACTTTCTTGTCTCCCTCTGACGGCTTCAGCTGGTTGAACTCCCACAGACGCTCCATATAGCCGGACTGCTCTTTGGCCAGATCTTCCACATTCGGGTTGTAAATGATTCCTTTTACCATTCATTCTCTGTCTGTCATACCGTCCTCCTGTCTGCTGTAGGATCTAAATAAGTATCCCTTCCAGATGATCCATCTCATGCTGGCAGATCTGGGCTGGCCAGCCGGTGAATTTTTGGCGTTGTTTTTTCCAATTCCAGTCGTAGTATTCGATTTCGATGTTCTGGTACCGCTTTGTTTTCCGCACGCCTGGCAGGGAGAGGCAGCCTTCTTCTGTTTCGTAGGGGCCGCTTTTGCGGACGATCACCGGGTTGAACATGATGATGTCGCGGAATCCGGCGTTTACGATGATGATGCGTTTTTTCACGCCGATCATATTTGCCGCCATGCCGACGCATGCCTCGCGGTTTGCTGCCAGTGTGTCCTGCAGATCTCTTCCCACCTGCAGATCTTCCTCTGTCGCCGGGACGGATTTCTGTCCGAGGAAGAGAACGTCTCTCATAATTGGTTTTACCATTTGTGTTTCCTTTCTCTTTCGGCCTTAAAGGCCAAAATCGTTTAATTTTCTATTTGAATCCGCATATCGCACGATGTGCATCCGATTACGGTTTTTCCGCCTTTCTGCTCCAATCGTTCTACTGTTCCGCTGCAGAACGGACAGATCCAGTCAATCTGTTTTCCGGCTTTGACGGCCTGCATCATGTTGACGAATTTTGTCGTATCTACATTTTTCGAATTGCAATTCTGCGTCCAATCACCGGAGAGTACTTTTCGCAATTCGCCGTTTTCATTCAGAATAACGGTGTCGCCCTCCTCGATGTTCCAGTCATACAGCATCTGATCCTCCTGGCGGATGCGCGATTCTGTTCCGTTTTCATCTTTCAAAACAACAACTGCCATGACAGGCTCGTCGGCACCGCGCTCCTCACAGCCGAAATCAAGGTCTTCCTCAATTCGCATTACCTGATATTTCATAAAAACGCCCTTTCTTCAAATATAATTCATGCTTTTTTGTATTCCACACGGTTTTTGCTGTTACAAAACTTTTTATTCCTGAATCGTAAAAATCACAACCCGCTCCCGGCTGTCCCCGCCCGGAAACAGATCCATACAGTCGATCTCATCGAGAAATTCCAGTTCCGGCACCGTCATCAGATACGAGATATAAGCATCCGACGGGTAATAGAAAAACAGCTGGATCTCCCGCGGATTTTCGTAGTACGATTCCAGCAGTCTTGCCATCGCTTTTCTTAAGATTTCAAGCGAAAACGGGTTAAAAAAATACACCCGGTCCACTTCCACAGGAACGGGAAAATTTTCGGCGCTCTCCAGCACAAACTCCGTCCGCGCACCAGAGGCCGCCGCCTTTTTGTTTTCCATTGCCTTCGCATAAATCCGGTCATCATACTCCACACCGATGGACTGGCACCGGGTCTGCGCCGATAAGAAGAAATCTACGCGGCCCTTTCCGCATCCGTAATCGAGCAGCGTATTTCCCTTTCGGATCATCCCTGTGTTTGCCATCCGCTCCAGCACGCAGTATGGGGTCGGCTCATACGGATACCGGTACAGATCCGACCGGCTGTCGTCCCGCCCCATTGTGTGGATCTGAAGCAATTTGTCCCAGCGGTTTTCGTTTTTATCCTCTCTCATCGCCCGTCTCCCGATACTGTTCGAATAATTCCAGATACTCCTGTTCCACCGCATCAAACGGCCGCACCGCGTAGTCCAGCGTGATGTGAAGCTTCGGTGCATCCCCCTCCTGCGGCTCCTCCAGCAGATTCGTCAAATCGTACCACAGCAGATCATTGTCAATCTGTTTCATCATCCGCTGCTCCTCCGCCGTCAGATCACTGCCAAGATATTTCTCATAAATCACCGAAAGCAAATGATCCTCAATCTCGCGGTACCGCGGCATCTCCTGCTTTAATGGCCGCGGCACGTCCGACATGTAGCACTCGCTTGCGTCATGCAGAAGACACGCCAGCACCAGCCGCCGGGAATAGCCGCGCGCGGCAGCCTCTTTCGCACAGCAGATGCAGTGCTCTCCCACTGACCAAAACGTCGTCACATGGCCGTTTCCGCGGCAGATCATCGGCAGCGCATGCGCAAAATCTTCCACACAGAGCAGCCCCGGATCAGGATGTACGGGATCGAAGTGTTTTCTTGTATACGTCGTTATCGTACTCATTCCTTAACCTCGCTGTACGGCTTTACTGCCGGCTGTCCCGCGTGCGGCTCGCCGATGATTTTTTCCATCCAGACCATATCGTACCAGCGGTCGAATTTGTAGCCGCAGTTGTGGAAGGTTCCCACGAGTTCGAATCCGAGATGCGCATGGAACTCGGCGCTGTTTTTCGTCAGATATTCATCCTCGACCTGCGGATAGCCGATGCAGGCGTAGAGGTTCAGAATGCCCATTTTTTTCAGGCGGTCCGCCAGCTCTTCATACAGTCTCCGGCCAAGACCTCCTTTTCTTGCATTGGGATCGAGATAAATGGTCAGCTCGCTCGACCAGTCGTATGCGGCGCGGCCGACAAAGGCATGTGCGTATGCATAACCTTCGATTTTTCCATCCTGCTCGATGACGAGGTATGGATATTTTTTCATGATATCACGCATGCGGTTCTCAAATTCTTCCAGAGACGGCACTTCCCACTCGAAAGAAATGACGGTGTGTTCTACATAGTAAGCATAAATCTCCAGAATGCGTGCGGCATCCTCTATTTTTGCATCTCTGACAGTAATTGTACTCATAATAAACTGCCACTCAAAATGTAATTAAATATACTTATCACATCGAGATAATGTAAGTTCTCACGAATCTTACTTACT
>OAUU01000171.1_pt1 | contig 68164 bp, 54 predicted proteins | sample 1501381 | NCBI WGS metagenome assembly OAUU01 (sample SAMEA2580057, study PRJEB22360) | human gut metagenome | reverse complement strand
TCAGACCCCGTGTCCCATGTTCTGGGACACGGGGTCTGACCCCTGTCCCAACCTGCCTCTGTCACATCAGTTTTTTCTTGCCTCCACATACTCTGCAAGTGTTCCCCATCTGGTATCCTTATCGGAGAATATGAGCTCCATTCCCTCAGGTATAGGCCACTTGACTCCTACCTGCGGGTCATTCCATATAATACCGCCCTCGTCATTCGGGTGATAGAAGTCCGTACACTTATATGCGAACTCCGCTGTATCTGAGAGCACAACGAAGCCATGCGCAAAGTTCTTAGGAATGAAAAACTGCTTCTTGTTCTCGTCTGAGAGCTCAACGCCATACCACTTACCGAAGGTCTTAGAACCCTCTCTTAAATCTACGGCCACATCGAAAACTGTTCCCTTGGAAGCTCTCACAAGCTTATCCTGCGGGAACTGCTTCTGGAAATGAAGTCCTCTTATAACGCCCTTCTTAGAGCCGGACTGGTTATCCTGCACGAACTGCATGTCTATTCCTGCTGCCGCATAATCATTATAATTATAGACCTCGTAAAAATATCCTCTCGAATCACCGAACACCTTAGGCTCGATAACCTTGAGTCCCTCTATCTCAACTCCGTCCTCAGTGTAACACTTGCTTACCGTAATCTGTCCCATTGTAAAATCCCTTCCCAATATCAATTACACAATTAAATCCATAATGATATTTTGTATTTCAGCTTTCAAATATACTATAAAATAATGTTTTTTAGAGTCCATTTGCCACATCTATAAGATACTTTCCATAGGCTGTCTTAAGAAGAGGCTGTGCAAGCTTAACAAGCTGCTCCCTGTCTATGAAACCTCTCTTATATGCAATCTCCTCGATACAGGAAATATAAAGTCCCTGTCTCTTCTGGAACGCTGCAACGAAATCCGCTGCATCAAGGAGTGCATCATGGTTGCCGGTATCAAGCCATGCAAAGCCTCTTCCAAGTGTCTCCACCTGAAGGGTTCCACGGTTCAAATACTCGTTGTTGATGCTTGTTATCTCTATCTCTCCTCTGGCAGACGGCTTTACATTCTTGGCAATCTCAACAACATCATTGTCATAGAAATAAAGTCCCGGAACCGCATAGTTGGACTTAGGATTCTCAGGCTTCTCCTCGATTGAGAGTGCCTTTCCGTTCTCGTCAAATTCAACGACACCATACTCTCTCGGATCTCTTACATAATATCCGAATATGGTCGCACCGCTCTCACGCGCCGCAGCTCTTTCAAGCACCTTTGAGAAGCTCTGTCCATAGAAGATATTGTCTCCAAGAACAAGTGCCACTCTGTCATTTCCGATGAATTTCTCACCGATGATGAATGCATCTGCAAGTCCTCTAGGGCTCTCCTGAACGGCATACTCGAATGTCATTCCAAGCTGGCTTCCATCACCAAGAAGCTCCTTAAATACAGGCAGATCCCTCGGTGTCGATATGATAAGCACCTCCCTTATGCCCGCAAGCATAAGTGTCGACAGTGGATAATATATCATAGGCTTGTCATATACAGGCATAATCTGCTTGGAGATAGCCTTTGTAAGTGGGTAAAGTCTTGTGCCGGAGCCTCCGGCAAGTATGATTCCCTTCATGGTATCAATCCTCTCTTTTATTATTTATACATCTCAGCATAATACTTCTGGTAATCTCCGCTTGTCACGTTCTTCATCCAGTCCTCATGCTCGAAATACCACTTGATTGTGAGCTTGATCCCGTCCTTGAACATTGTGTCCGGAACCCAGCCTACAGCAGCCTTAATCTTGTCCGGTGCGATGGCATAGCGTCTGTCATGTCCCTTGCGGTCTGCAACGTAGGTTATAAGCTCCTCATTGATGTGAGCCTTTCTAGGGTCTGAATCAGGAAGCATCTCGTTGAGTGTCTCAAGAATTATCTTTATAATCTCAATGTTCTGCTTCTCATTGTGTCCGCCGATATTGTAGCGCTCGCCAAGTACACCCTGCTCCTGAACCATGTCGATAGCCTTCGCGTGATCCTCAACATAGAGCCAGTCTCTCACATTTTTACCATCGCCATACACAGGAAGCTTCTTTCCTGAAAGTGCATTGTTGATGATGAGCGGAATAAGCTTCTCAGGGAACTGGTATGGACCGTAGTTGTTGCTGCAGTTGGTAATATTTGCAGGAAAATGGTATGTGTCAATATATGCCTTCACAAGCATGTCCGATGAAGCCTTGCTCGCCGAATATGGGCTGTGAGGGTCGATAGGTGTTGTCTCATAGAAGAAAGCTGTGTCATCATCAGGAAGTGAGCCGTATACCTCATCCGTGGATACATGTAGGAACTTCTTACCCTCCTTGTATGAGCCGTCAGGAAGCTCCCATGCCTTCTTTGCGGCATTTAACATGACCGCTGTTCCCAGCACGTTAGTCTTTACAAAGACCTCAGGGTTCTTGATGCTTCTGTCAACATGGCTCTCTGCTGCGAAATGTACAACTCTGTCGATATCGTTCTCGGCAAAAATCTTCTCGATTGCCTCCTTGTCACAGATATCAGCCCTTACAAATGTATAGTTAGGCTTGTCTGCGATATCCTTGAGGTTCTCAAGGTTTCCTGCGTAGGTGAGCACATCCACATTGATGATGCGGATAGTGTCGCCATACTTCTTAAACATGTAGTGTATGTAGTTTGAACCGATAAACCCGGCTCCTCCGGTTACAAGATAAGTTCTCATTTTAGCACAATCTCCTTCCAATTAATAAAATGCTTCGTGCTTCCGCACATATATACTGCAATTATGTCTCCTAAAACAGGTCAATTTCCTATAATGCAGACATAAGTCTGCTCCAACCTGCATTCAAACCATTGTATGTTACCATAACTCATTACATAATTCAACCTGTTACTTTCAATTGATTATATTCCTGATTATCCTCTACGCAAGCCCATTCTCCTCAAGATACTCATCAAGTGCACTCTCCCAATCCGCAAATGTATATCCTCCCACAAGACGGAACATATAATTGTCCAGAACAGAATAAGCCGGTCTGTCGGCAGACTCAGGATGTGCTGCCTGATACTGTGCTGTGCTTACATGTACAACCTTCGTGGTTTTGCCGGTCTTTTTAAATATTGCTTCTGTGAAATCAGCCCATGAGCAGTAATTCTCACAGGTTCCATGATATACTCCGTAATTTTCCGTAGGTATAAGCCAGCTTATCGCTCTTGCAAGCTCCATCGCACTTGTAGGTGAACCAATCTGGTCATCGACTACCGTTATCTCATCATGTGTCTCAGAAAGTCTTAACATAGTCTTTAAGAAATTCTTTCCGTCACCATAGAGCCACGCTGTTCTTACAATAAAATAATGCTTTGAAAAATCCTTTACAAAATTCTCACCTGCAAGCTTGGTAAAACCATACATACTCTTAGGTCCAACCGCATCAAACTCTGTATACGGAGCTGTTCCGTTTCCGGCAAAAACATAGTCTGTAGACACATGTATAAGCTTAGCGTTATATTTTTCTGCAGCAATGGCAAGGTTTCTCGGACCAACAGCATTAATCTTATAAGCAAGCTCCCTGTTAACCTCACACGCATCAACCGCTGTGTATGCCGCACAGTTCACTATCGCATAAGGCTGAATCCTCTCCACGAAGGCAAGCACTGCGTCTATATCCGTTATATCAAGCTCAGCAACATCCGTGTTCACAAGCTCATACCCGCTATTGCCGTCCAACACCTTATTCATGGCTCTTCCAAGCTGTCCATTGCACCCGGTTATTATTATTTTCTTCATAGTACATCTCCTTAAAATGATTCTTTTATGATAAGCAGAATATATCTGCCTATCAGAAACTGAATTTTTGATTATTCCCTGCTTTTCTAAAGACTGCACTGTCTTATAAGTATCTCCCAGATACTATAAAAGATAATGAATGTCGAAATCAACAGGCAAGTAACATTATAGCGCACTTTATTCCAGTTTGAATTGACTCTGTTAAAGCTCAGGGTAAACAGAACCGGAAACAATAACGGAATATAATATCTTCCCTGTACTCCTGCCATAGCTGTCTTTCCTACCTCCGTATAGCTTATATACATTGAAGTCCATATAAGGCACATGACTCCGAACACAAGGAAATATATCAATGCCTTCAGCCATACAGGCATATTTTCGGCAACCCATTTATTTTTGTCATTCTGTACATAGACCGTATTTTCCGATGTGATTGTTATAGTTACAAGGTATATCACTATCACATAGGTAAGACTTCCCGCACCAAGGTACGCCATGAAATCAAGCGTCGGCGTGCCGATTCCGAAGTCCCACAAATGCTGCCACATTGTAGAAAGAAGCAGTGCTGCATAGCCGACCGGATTGGAGAATACACTGCCCAGCTGCCCGGCATGGCTCGTTGTCCCGCCTCTTAAGTCTCCCTCTGTGGATGGACTTATAATCGCCGGCAGTACAAATGTACTCAATATTAAGAGAAGAATGACAATCACACCCGTTTTCATTATCCTCTCCTGCTTTTTATCCTTAAAAATCCGGTGAGGAAGAAATACTCCAAGCAGTATAAGCGGTATATAAATGGATTTTCTGGATGAACCATACGCCATGCCGCCTATAAACACAAGATATTCCCACCATGTAAGCTTTTTATCCGTAAACATGAGATAGAAAAGGTATGCCATTCCCAAAAACAGAAATCCCGTGACAACCGTATCATAAGATATAGTGCAGGCAAGATACATAGGTGTAGGCATAAGTGCAATTGCACTCATAATCAGCTTTCCCTTCGGAAGCTTCCGCACTGCGAAGAATACCACTATCACATACATCAGCATATTGGTCATTCTGAGCAGAATATATGTGTATGAAAATGGAAGTCCTGCCAGCTTACATATATTGCAGGTTATCGCCATAAAGAAATATGAGAATGTTGCAAAACCGCTTGTTCCCCAGTGATGTGATGTCGCAGGATCCGCCTCACCCGGTGTCGACAGCTCATTAACTCTATCAAATACATGCATGTATTCCTCATAAGATGTACTGTATTCAAACGGAAGGTTCTCCGCTCCTCCATCAATATAATTATGCAGGAAGCAGTTATATTCATAACTTCCTGTTATATCCAGCCAGTACACACTTCTAAGATGTGTCTCCTCATCCCATCCAACACGCGACAGTGGCATTGCCAGGCAGAAAATAAATCCTGCACATAGCCCTGTTATAAGAAATCCATACTCTAAATGAGCTGAAATGATATCTCTTAATACCACTAATAATCCGGCACATAACACAAGCAGAAAAACAAAAATAAATCTGAAATGATTAAATACAGGAGTGTTTTTCACCTCTACATTTAAAAGCTCAACATCATTGTCATACTTAGGGGTATTATTTTCCTTCGGAATTATCCATATACCCTTAGCATTCTTATCTATGTTTACTGTCGATTCGGATATATATATCGGATTGTTGTCCTTGGTTGTCCAGCTCTCAAGATATCCAAACCTGTTCTCGCATAAAACCACAATATCAAAATATGCCGCCGAGTCATTCTTGTAATCTATGACAAGCTTATTTACATAGCTGTCAGGCTCTATATAATAGCATTTCATTCCCTGATATGCTTCATATTCCTCGTGCGGTCTGTACTCAAGTCCGTTTTCCGGGTCGCCCTCCACGATTGCAGCCACATCAAATACTTTCTCGGTAAACTCCGTATCATGTATGCCCTTTATATCTGCCGGAAGCCTCATCAGCTTAATATTACAGAACAGCTCCACGGCAAATGCAGACAATATACATATCGCAGCGACAATCAGAATTCTTATAACATATTCCTTATATGTTACTGCGTTATGCTTTGCTAAATCTCCTTTTTTCACATCAATCCCCATTCTGCTGCATGCTTACAGCACCAATTCTACTGGTATATATTTCCCGGATAATAATTCTTATCATACAATGCCTGAAGATAAGCGCTTATATCCTTTATTCGCGATGTAGGCTCATAGCCGTCGACACCGAACAGATATTTATGCAGTTCACTGACATTCGATTCAAGTGTCATGGCAAATACAGGATCCGCAATATTAATCTCCGGCACCTTCTTCATGGAACCGAACTTTTCAAACGGAAAGCCTGTCTGGTCAGCCAGTGAAAAATCAAAGACACTAGGTATCATCCCGATTATCTCTGCAACAGGGACACTTGTAACTACATTGTCAAGCACACCATTTATCGCATTGGTAAGCTGATTCAGATTCATCTTCTTTGCCTTCTCGAATATAAGACTGATAATCTTGCGCTGTCTCTCCGCACGTCCGTAATCAAGTGTTCCGTCCGCATATCTTATACGGCAGTAGGCTGTCGCCTGTATTCCGTCAAGGTGAACCATTCCTGCACTAGGAACAGTCTCGTAGGTTCTTCCTGTGTTAAGTCCAGTATCTCTCAAATATTCATTGAGCCAATAAAGCTCCTGCTCCGTAATCTCAAGGTCGACTCCGCCAACCGCATCGACAATCCTTATAAGTGCCTCGAAATTAACCATGACATAGTCTGTAATGTTAAGGTCCAGGTTCAGATTAATCATGCTTATCGTCGCCTCAACTCCCGAATAGAAGAAAGCCTCCGTTGCCTTTCTGTAGGTATCATTAAAGCCTCCCGATGCAGGCACCATGAGCAATGTATCTCTATATACCGAGACAAGCTTCACTTCCTTTGTATCATTGTTAAGACTTGCTATTATGATGGCGTCCGTGTTGCCCTCACCTGTCTTATTCATTGCCTCGAGTGAATTGTCACGCGCATCCGTTCCAAGCAGGAGATAGTTGGTGTATCCTTTGAGTGCCTCATTTGCCTTGACCTCCGGGGCAATTATAAGATCTATCGCCTCTCTGTCAATCTCCTTTACCTCAAGCTTTCCAAACTTATCAACAATATACCATACGGCCACAACCACACATAATACAACAAGCTCTGCGAAAAAAAGCAGAGCCTTTTGCCATATCTTCATTTTTTTCTTTTTATTTTTTGCCATAATCCTGCCTCTATTCTTTCAAGCCCATCCACATTTTAAATCCATCAAAAAGCATTCTTATTTACGAAGCCTTTAAAAATCGTCTGGAATAAAATAACTATGTCAAACCAGAAGGTCCAGTTTTCTATATAATATAAATCATATTCTATCCTCTTACGAATAGAAGTGTTTCCTCTGTAGCCATTAATCTGAGCCCATCCGGTCATTCCGGGACGGACCTGATGCTTTATCATATATCTTGGTATCTGCTCCCTGAACTTCTCAACGAACTCCGGTCTTTCCGGTCTTGGTCCCACAAGACTCATATCGCCCTTAAGCACATTAAACAGCTGTGGAAGCTCATCAAGGCTGCATCTTCTGATAAACCTGCCAATTCTGGTGGTTCTGTCATCGTTCTGCGTTGTAAAATGAAGCTCATCACACCTCTCTATCTTCATGGAACGGAATTTATACATAACAAAATTCCTGTTGTGAAGTCCGACTCTCTCCTGTTTATAAATAACAGGTCCTTTTGATGAAAACCTTACTGCAAGTGCCACCGCAAGCATTACTGGTGAAAACAGGATTATAAGCAGGAATGAACCCACTATATCTGAAACTCTTTTTACAAATTTATTAAAACCGCCGTTTAGCGGAACACGCCTTATATTTATCACAGGCAGTCCCAGCAAATCCTCTGTATACGGTCTTGTCGGAATGAAATTATTATAATCCGGAATGAACTTGGTGTGCACACCTGATTTTTCACATATTGCCACGATATCCTCAAGCTTAGAATATTCTGCAATTCCTAGAGTTATCGCTATCTCATCCAGCTCATTTTCCGACAACAGGTTCTGTAATAATTTTATCTTACCTATTACCTGTTCGCCGCGGTATTTCGTTCCGACTGCAACCTTATCGTCAAGTATTCCCATTATATGGTATCCCCACTGTGGGTTGGTCTTTATCCTGTCTATATAGCCCTCCGCAGCACGGCTGTAGCCGACAAGAAGGATATGCTTCTGGTTGAAGCCCCTGTTTCTTATCTTTCGCAGCACCCATCTTATGCAATTCCTGAAAATAATTTCCGCAACATTGTTTATGACATAGAATATAAACATCATCTGCCTTGAAAAATGCGGCTGGTGTAACATATACAATGCCATAATAAATATAACAAGTCCCATGGTATTTGACTTGACTATATTTCCTATCTCCTCTTTCATCGTCTGTACACGCTTAGGACTATATACATTAAATACAGCATAGAGTATAAGATACATTGGAATAATGCATAAAAGTCCTATAATATACATATGGTTCATCATGGTTACACTGTCATCATAGAACTTTATCACCCATGACAGACCATACGATGCCGCTATGATAAGTGCATCCAGCAGTACGTGCAATCTATTAAAATATTTCTGATTACCCTTAATCACAGTTGCCTCCAATAGTTCTTATTCATCGTGCATGCCATAACAAAGCTTTCCGGCAGTCTGCGGTATGCCTTGCCGAGCTTATATCCGGCAAGCCTGAACACACTGTTTATATAAAAATACGGTATATAATATGCTGCTTTATTCCTGATAAGCAATGATGTCATCTTAAAAATGTACCTGGCACCCTCGCTTTCAGACGAGATATTGGCGAATACCTCCGGATTATCAGCCTGTGATACTCCCAAATCAAAATTTCTGTGAAATTGCTGCATATTGGAATAATTATGCGAATGTATAACACATGCATCCGCCTTATAGTATACCCCATATCCTGCCATCAGAAACTTGTATGCCATAATCATATCTTCATTAAATATTGTTTTTTTGATAAAGCCTCCCTGCTCAATATATTTTTTTCTATCATACATTGCACATACATCTGAACAGAAAAATGCCTTTATCCCCATACTGTCTATATCTTTTTTATATTTAATGCAGCTTTCCTCCGGGTAATTAAAATTCCTTGCAAGCTTCTCTATAATACGGCAGTCCTCATCAGGAAGCTGTCTGGCATACGCAACGGCAACATCATCCGCACTAAAACATTCCAGAAGCTTTTCCACAAGCAGCTCATCTGCCGGAACAGCATCCTGAGTCATAAGAAGACAGTAATCCGCATTCGAAGCCATAATACCATCATTTCTGGTACGCCCATGGTCAAACTCGTCAGGCTCTATATGCTTTACCTTTATCTCCCCATTATATGGATAACTCCCACTATTATAATATCGCTTCTGAGTGTTTATTACATACACACGTCTTACCTTTACGGACTGTTTTTCAAGCATTTTCAATAATGCAGCATATTTTTTTTCCGGCTTGTACACCGGAATAATCACATCAATAACCGGAGTTTCCATTTTAAATTCCTAAATCCTTCCAAATACATATAACATGAACCTTCAATGCAGCGCCGGCAAAGCGTATTCTAATCAGTGTTTCCTTGTTGCTGCTTCAGTCTCGGCATACGTTTCAACAGCATCACCGGTTATATTGACCTTGACAGTGACATTCCCGGCAAGAATATAATTGTTCAAATCCTCCGACAATATAACAGGCACTTCATATTCTCCCGGCCCATAACCCTTTAAATCTATGTTCGGATTGAGTACATCCATATTAAAGCTGTCATGTACTTCCTGAATTGCCTTGACCTTAACCTCTATATAGCTGTCCTCTATCTGTGCCTCAAGACCATCTCCTAAATTATTTACAGCTATACCATTTTTTCTAACAATATAGCTCTTAACAACCATCGGTTCAATATCTATATGCACAGTGAGTTCTGTAGTTCCTGAGACAATCTTGTAACTAGCCTTAAGATAATTGGCAAGATTGACTACACAATCCTGGCTCTCTGTCACATCTGTCAATTCAATCGCATCACTCGGTAAATCTATAGCTGAAATATTTGCAAGACTTTCCTGAGTTCCCGCTATCTTAACCTGATCGAAGCTCAGTGAATATCCCACCATCTTATAATCATCCGCCACCGTAACGCTCGGGTTTATGGTGATGCCTATCCATTTTGTCGGATTGATTACCACGCTGAGTCTCAGGGAGTTACGGCTCAGCTGTATTGCACCTGTATCAACTACGTTATTATTCTCATCATAAAATACCGGTGTAACCATCTCGTTTACGGACTGCATCATATTAGATACATCATATTTTATCTCTGCACGCACAATCTTCTCTATAACACTAGCCGCACCTGTTATATCAATCTTGTTCTGTGAAATGGATATATCACCTATAACATAATTCTCAGCAGGATTACCTACAATAGCCGTTGTAACCGGAACCTCCGCAGTCTGCTTATTGTCAATGCTCAGCTTGACGACCTGAATCTTGGAGGTTATCTCCTTTATGTCATTCTTGACATCTGACTTAACGCACTCTACCGTTATATTGGCAGTATCGGTGAGAGGGCTTAGCTGGCTTAAGTCGGCATAAGCTATAAAATCAGAGGATTTAAGCTCCTTTGCAACGCTCTCAGGAGCCCATACGGTTATGGCAATAACGTTCCCTGATTCCACCTCATATATATATCCCTTGTCAATGAGGTCATCATCATTCCTTAACTCGACACTGACACCGTTTATGGTCTTTTTGACAAGTGGGTCATCTATGTTCATAACAACCCACCATACGATAACGGCAATCAAAAGAGCAAGTATCTTAAGTCCTATATTATTGAATATTATTTTCTTCATCAGACCTGCCTCCCCTCTTCCATATCTTAATTCGTTTTCCCGTATCAAGATTTCCTATCTTGAGAAGCTCAAGCTTGTTGCGCAGATACTCCCCATCCACATTTCTCACGAGCTGTCCGTTATGTGCAATTGATACCTTTCCGGTCTCCTCCGAAACGATAATTACAAATGCGTCCGTAGCTTCACTTATTCCGGCTCCGGCGCGATGTCTTGTTCCAAGCTCCTTGCTAAGATCCATGTTGTCCGAAAGAGGAAGATAACATGTAGCCGACACAATCCTGTTACCCCTTATGATTACGGCTCCGTCATGCAAAGGTGTATTGTGCTCAAATATATTGATGAGGAGCTGATTGCTCACAAAAGCATCTATATCTATACCTGTATTGATATAGTCCTGAAGATTAATCTCCTGCTCGATGACAATAAGTGCACCTGTCTTGTGCTTTGCCATCTCGTATGAGGCCTTTACAAGTTCATCTATGGTCCTGTCACTGAAAATCTCCTTCTTATCTTTCAGATCATCGAACTGAAGCAGGCCGGCAAGATACCTCTTATTGCCAAGCTGCTCAAGTGCCTTTCTCAGCTCCGGCTGGAAGATAACCACAACAGCTATCAATGCAACATTGATTGTCTTTCCGGCAATCCATAGAATTGTTGTAAACTTACACAGGTACGCAATAAGTGCAAAAATTATAATTACGAGAATACCCTTAAGCAGAGTCCACGCCCTGCTGGTCTTCATCCATAATATTATATGATACAGAAAGAATGCTATAATAAGAATCTCCGCAATATCTGAAAATTCCACATTCGGTCTGTATATATTGTTCAGAAAATCTCCAATAAAACTGCTAACTGCACCCATGCTCTCACATCCTCTTTATCTTATTCCTCATCCTCAAGATTGACCATATCCCGCTCATACGCTTTCCGGCGTTTGATATCCTCAGGCTCCGTCTCTCCACTGCCGCCGTAGGCAGCATGTAAATTATATTCGTTCTTTATCTCGTCAGCATTGCCGCTTATTTTTTTTATCTTTACCTCCTGCATTGTCATGTTGAACTTCGGAACCGCTTTTACATAGTAATAATAGTCATCATCCTCAAACTGCACCCTTTCTGTCCTCGAGTAGTCAACCGATAATACAAAAAAGCTTAGAAGCAGACCAATGGCAACAGCAGCCACACAGCCTGCAACAAGTCCCGCCATGCTGAATGTAAGATTCATCATAACATGGGACATTACAACAAGCACTGCTTCGACAACGCTTCCGGTAACTACGGCAATCGTCCTTGAGTGGTCTATTGAAAAGCTTTTTATGACAGCTACAAGTATTATTACCGCCGAAAAGACAATGCCCATCACCAGCATTTCCTTATCCACTATCGTGTTATCCATTATAAATACAATCTTCTGTACAAAATCCCCTTCGCCGAACATTGAGGCAGACAATGCGAATTCCCTGCAGAAGGACAATGTAAAATACAGATATGTTCCAAAAAACGCAGGAACTATACCGGCAATTCCAACAGTAAGTCCCACAACAACAGGAACCGCATACGAAATATGCAGCATATAAAACACCGGTGTAAGCAAAAGCACCCACCCTGTCTTAGGTGCAAACACATAATATGCAAGCAGCAATATAAGCAGCACTACAAGTGTTATTATCGAATACTCAACCGAAAGTCCGTAAAGCTGTAAAATAATCAGCCCGCATCCGCACATTGTTGTCACGCCTGCCGGCAGGAAAGCACACACAGCAGACAACAATATAATTATAAAAACATTGGAGGCAAGTCCGTTATAACCTGTCATCCCTCTTATAAGCATAAATGAAACAAATGCTGCAGCGAACTTAAGCACATGGCTTATTATCGTGTCATATTTTCCGTACAGCCGCTGCAAAGCATCCTTAATTTTTAACAGTTCCGTCATCATTATACTCTTTCTCCCCATCAGATTTTTCTTCACGACTCAGTTTATCTATCTTTTTCAGACGATTAATATATACCCGCATGCCATCCTCACAATCGCTGTAACGCATGGAGAAAATAAAATACGATATAACCTGTGCCACAATGAGAAGCAGCACATAAGACACTATCAATGTGCTTCCTAATCCTCTGTAATCCATCTTTGTAAGATTATTCACAATATATTCAAATCTGTATGCGCATATCAGCATAAGTGTCAAAAGGTATCCGCCTGTGATTCCTATACCGGCAAAGAGCATGTGCATACCTATATAATCGCTGCGGTAGTACATGACATTCTTCAATTCTCTCTTACCTTCATGCTTCTCATACATGGCAGTTCGCGCCATAAGTCTGACCTTACGCTTATTAACCATATTATTCCCCATTTCCTAATGTCAGTCTATTTTTAGTCCATAATGTCATCATATCATATTATCTTCCCTAATATCATAACTTTTTTTTTAAGGATTGTAAACTATAATCTGCGAATGTGCATTGGCGGCAGCCATAACAAATCTCACTTTTCTGCCATCGCTGTTTATAGTCTTATCCTTTGACAGCGTTGTATACACATTCCATACGGATTCCGAGGTCTCCGGAAGCAGATATGCCAGTGCACCTCTTACCGCCATGTCAAATTCTCCTGAACGCTTCTTTATATATATATGTACACTATCCGACTGGACAATCACCTCTCCATAGTATTCCCCATCCACATCATATATTGCAGCATTCGGCAGATATTGTGAAAATCCGCTTTGCGATAGAATAGAAAACATTTCCTGTGTATCTATAGCCTCAGCCGCCTTTGTCGTAGGAGGTATAAATTCGGTTGTTGTCTCCTCATGAGATGTATTCTCTGTGATGCTCTGCGTTCCATTGCCTGACGGCTGTGCCGTCTCATTATTCTGCGGCGGCTGTGTCGTCTCATTTTCGCGTGTATTATTACCGTCATCAGAATAATCGCTTCCGGCCGGCTCAGTTACAGGCTCTGTCGAATCATTACCGCCTGGATTGCCATCAGGTATAACATTATTCTGTGTTGTCTCTCCTGAATCCGTTCGGGTCTGCGATGCCGCACTATTATTCTGGGTATATTTATCATTCCAGCCGATTGTGTTAAATCCCATATCCCCCTGTGCCGAGGAATCCTTCACAACCTCGATTGCTATAGCAGACGAATATTGTCCGGCTGTCGCCGTCACCGCCGCGACACCCTCACCTACGAGCACAACCTTACCCTTCTCATCTACGATGACCGAGGCTTCATTGCTGCTTGACCAGATTACTGCCTCCACCAAATCAACCGGATTGGCAGAAAGTGACAGGGTATACGACTGTCCCACATAGCCCCTGAATGAATCTGCATCAATATTTATATATTCCTCATCCACACTGTGATGCTTTCCCGAACCATTGCCCTGCTGTACACCATTTTGATTTGAGGCTTTTCCAAGTGTCTGTGCAAATAAAACCACAAGCAAAAGCAGAGCCACCGTGCTTGAGCCGAACAAAAGTCCGATAAGCGGACCTAATATGCCATCATTATTCTTTTTCCTTGTATTATTCCTTCTCTTATTTCTTTTCTGTGCCATACTCTTCCTCCAAATTATAACAGTTATATACTACCCTTAATGCATGCGAAAATCAAGTTGAGATTTACATTTATAATGGATATAATAGTATTCAGTTCATACTTAATTATCAATCAGGAAAGGAAAAATGATGAAGCTTATATTTATAAGACACGCCGAACCGGACTACAGTATAGACTCGCTCACAGAAAAAGGGTTCTATGAAGCGCAGCTCCTCGCTAAGCGCACAGCCGGATGGAGAGTTACTGATTTCTACTGTTCACCTCTTGGGAGAGCCATAAGGACAAGTGAGCCTACCCTCGCCTGCCATGGCAGAACCGCAATAACCTGCGACTGGCTGCAGGAGTTCCGTGTGCCTGTGTCACCTGAAGGACGCACGGACGGAAAGACAATTCCATGGGATTTCATGCCGGAATATCTAAACAGATACCCTGAGTTACTTGACGCTAACCGCTGGCTGGACACTCCGGTTATGAAAAGTGGCAATGTAAAAGAGGCTTATGAGAATGTATGCAGGAATTTTGATGCACTGCTTGAAAAATACGGTTATGTGCGCGATGGACTTGCCTATAGCACAACACATACCGGTTCAAGCTGTGACTACATGGTGTACAACGGCACTACCAAAGAATGCATGGCAAACCACAAGGATGAGGAGCCTGTTTTAGTATTCTTCTGCCATCTCGGAATTATGCTGTGTATCATGTCCCACCTTTTAAATACCTCTCCGGTCACTCTATGGCAGGGCTTTTTCACACCGCCAAGCTCCGTCACCGTTCTCTCCGGTGAGGAACGCATACCGGGACTTGCCTATTTCCGCTGCCAGATGTTGGGGGATACATCACATCTGAGGCTGAATAACGAACCTGTATCTTATTACGGAGGTTTCGCACCGCCGTTTCAGGGGTAGCGGCAGGGACAATTACAAAACAAAACATCCGTATAATGCTCAAAAACTGCATTTACGGATGTTTTATTTTATCTTAGCTTATGTGATGCCGGTGTTAAAACATCATTATGTTATTTTATATGTTTTTATCTGTTCTATATTCCATGCTCCATATTCTGTGGCGCTATTTCTGTGCGTTATGTCTCTTAAAGAAGTCCTTTGTTTCCTTAATTACAACTCCGCTGAGAGCAAATATAGCTATCATATTCGGGATTGCCATAAGTCCATTGAAGATATCGGCTATGGTCCATACAGCCTTTACCGTCATATATGGTCCAATGAATACAGCAAGTATGTACAGCCAGCGATAGACCTTGACCGCCTTCATCCTTCCACCTGTGAGATATTCAAGGCATCTCTCCGAATAATAGTCCCAGCCCAGAATCGTTGTAAATGCAAAGAATACAAGGCACAGCATGAGTAAGAACGATGATATTACATGCGGAATCGGAAGTCCGTTGTTGAATGCGTAGGTTGTGACAGCCACGCCCTCTAAGCCTTCAACCTGCCATGCTCCTGTAATTACAATTGCAAGACCTGTCATGGTACATATAATTATTGTATCGATAAAGGTTCCTGTCATGGACACAAGTCCCTGTCTTACAGGCTCCTTGGTCTTAGCCGCAGCGGCCGCGATAGGCGCCGAACCAAGTCCTGCTTCATTAGAGAAGATACCTCTGGCAATACCATTCTGCATGGCGACAATCATGCTTCCGACAATTCCTCCCGTGACTGCCTGTGGATTGAAGGCTCCCTTGACTATGGTCACGAACGCAGACGGAATCTGCTTTACATTACATATAAGAAGCAAGACGCTGAAAATCACATATATCACAGCCATAAAAGGAACCACGACCTGTGACACATTCGCAATTCTCTTGATTCCGCCGATCAAAACAAGTGCCACGCACACACTGAGCACAAGAGAAGCTATCACAACCGTCCATGAATATGTTCCGATTCCCGGTATCGTCACCGCATAAGCTGTATCAGGGTCAAAGAAATTCTTTACGGCTGAGGCAATCCCGTTTACCTGTGAAAATGTACCTATACCAAAAAGTCCTACGCACACTCCGAAAAAAGCAAAGAGGCACGCAAGCCATTTCCATTTTTTTCCCATTCCCTTTTCGATATAGTAGAACGGTCCGCCAAGTGAGTGATGTTTTTCATCGACAACGCGGTACTTTACAGCAAGAAGTCCCTCCGAATACTTGGTCGCCATTCCGAAGAACGCCGCAATCTCCATCCAGAAGAGTGCTCCCGGTCCTCCCGCACCTATCGCCGTAGCGACACCTACGATATTACCTGTTCCGATAGTTGCTGAAAGTGCGGTACATAATGCACCGAAGGATGTGACCTCTCCGTGTCCGTCCTCCTCATTCTTTACCATCCACTTGAGTGCAAGCGGAAGCTTTCTTACCTGAAGAAGCCCCATTCTGACCGTGAGATATATTCCTCCCGCCAGAATAAGTACCATGAGCGGTACTCCCCAGACAACGCCGTCTAACCATGTTAGTATTCTGTTGATTTCCTGTAGCATGTGATATCCTCTCTTGTTTTGAATTTTTATTATGATTGTATATCACTTTAACAATTTAATCAACTGAATTTTTCTGTGAAATAATCACTATTCATCGTTCAGACAGCCTGTTCCTCTTAAAGACCCTTGCCGCTGTCCCCCACCACATCATAATGTATGTCTATCGCCGCTTCAGTCATACCCTTATCCAATGAGATTATTCCTTCATAAATACCGCGGTGACACTCTATAAGCTTATCTCTGACGCGCTCGTCCGAATTATAAATTACCCGCTCAATAGCTTCCTTGTACACAGTAGTTACCGCATCCATAATGACAGTCATAAGACTGTTGTCCGCCGCCTTAATAAGTTCATTATGGAAATTGTCATCAGCGATTGCTATTTTTTCGAGAATATCCTTTTTATCATGGTCATCTGAAGCTGATTTATCATTCTTAAGCACGCATTGCAAATTTTCAAGCTCATCAAGATACCCGCTAAGCCTCTTACCATGCTCCCGGGACATTCCGTTTCTAATTATCATGCCGCACACAGTCTTTTCGAGAATACGGCGAAATTCGCATACATCCCTATTACTTATGCTCCTCAGGGCAAGCATAATAAGAATTATCTGCCCGATTGATTTTCCCGCATCCCCCGATATGTAATTTCCGGAGCCCTGCTTTCTCTCAATTATACCCATTCCATGCAGGATACTTAATGCCTCCCTCGTGGAATTACGTCCTATTCCAAGCTGCTCAGCTATATTACGCTCTGTCGGAAGCCTGCTGCCGACCTCAAGCGTTCCTGCATTTATAAGCTCATATATATAATCCATCGCCTTTGCGTATTCTTGTGAACTGTTCTCGTCATTTAACATAATTTATCTCCTGTTGGGACATAGGTGTCAGACCCCTGTCCCAAGCCATGCTGGGACAGGGGTCTGACACCAGTGTCCCAACTCTATATGAAGTATGAAAAAATCGTTGCTCCTATCACTGTGAGCACTCCGGCTACCGCAATGGCAAGACTGCTCATCGCTCCTTCAACCTCGCCAAGCTCCATCGCCTTGGCTGTCCCGATGGCATGTGAAGCGCTTCCAAGGGCAAGCCCCTTGGAAATAGGCTCCGTGATTCTGAATAATCTGCAGATAAGCTCACCAAAAATATTTCCCAGAACCCCCGTTATGATGATAACCGCAACAGTTATTGTGACATAACCGCCAAGCTCATCCGACACGCCCATTCCTATTGCTGTGGTGATTGACTTAGGAAGCAATGTAACATATTCCTCATGTGTTAGCCCCATGAGCTTGGCAAGCACAAATACCGTGGCAAGACTTGTGATAACACCTGATACAATTCCAAATAACACGGCCTTAAAATTATCCTTTAAAAGCTGCCACTGCTCATAAAGAGGAATGGCAAGACATACTGTCGCCGGGGTCAGAAACCAGCTTATAAAGGAGGCTCCCTTGTTGTAAACCTCATAGTCGACATCCGCCACAACCAGAACCACAATCGTAGCTGCAATCGATATCAGCAGTGGATTTAAGAAGCCGAGCTTAAATTTTTTCTTAATAAAATATCCTAATATGTATGCAAGCAAGCTTATCGTGACACCTGCAAACAGCGAATCTTCGAGAAACTCTGTCATTTATATACCTTCCTTCTGAATTTATCTTCTATTTTGTATTTTCAGCCTCAACCGGCATTTTCTGTGCTTTTACCTTTTCCCTGTTCTCAGCGTGCTTTCTATCCCTTCTGATAATCCACTGCGAGCTTCTTCCGGCAGCTCCCATGACGGTTACTATCGTTACAACCGTTATTATGCTGACCGGAAGCAGCAATGGCTTAAGTACACTCCACGATGACATAAGCCCGACTCCTGCGGGAATGAACATAATCGGCATAATCTCAATCAGAAATTTGCCTACATCCTTGACCGCATCAAGCTTTATAGCTCCTGTCATAAGCCCGATAAACATAATAACCATTCCATATATACTTGCAGGGATAGGTAACGGCAGCATATATTTCAATAATTCACCGACAAAAGTAATACCAATGATTACCATAAATTGATGTAAATATTTCATAATGTGTATGTCCTTTCAAAATAAAATTGGTAGCACCAATTCAGTGCTACCAAAAATTATATCCATATACCATATTTTGTCAAACGTCAAAATAGACAATTTTTACCTTTTATTGAGGTCCTCTTCCGTCATAAATGTTCCACTCATGGAAGAGTTGATTTCAGACACCTCACGAATCCCCTTTATATAGTCATCGTATATGTCCCACAAATCCATGTCACAGTCATTAAGACCGTCATCATCAGGTATCCACTGCTTTATGAGGGCAATTCTCTCTTCCTTGGTTGTATCCTTTATAAGAATGCTTTTATTTTCATTTTCCAACGCGCTTTTCTCCTTAATCCCTGAACGTCCTTAATGCTTCGATTGTCCTCTCAATAAGCTCATCGAGACTCCAGCCGAGCATGTCCGCACCTCTCTCAATCACTTCTCTTGAACAACCCGCCGCAAAGCCCTTGCTCTTATATTTTTTCCTGACTGATTTAAGCTCCAGGTCCTGCACGCTCTTAGACGGACGCATTATAACCACAGCACCGATAAGACCTGTAAGCTCATCCACGGCATACAGCACCTTCTCCATCTCATGCTCAGGCTTGATGTCAACCGTTATTGCATAGCCATGACTCGCTGTTGCGTGGATTATCCGCTCATCTACGCCGCGCTCACGCATAATCTCCTGACTCTTAATGCAGTGCTCCTGTGGGTACATCTCAAAATCAAGGTCATGTAAAATACCCACAACCTCCCAGAAATCTGCCTCATCACCATACCCAAGCTTCTCCGCAAAATACCTCATCGTCTTTCCGACAATCTCCGCATGTTCAAGATGAAACTCATCCTTATTATACTCCCTAAGTAACTCCCATGCCCCTTCTCCGGTCATATTTTATCTCCTTACACATTATAATTATATTTAATTATAAACTTTTTGTGTTGAAACATGCTATATACCTAGCCGTGTATAACGTATTATATTTATGCATATCACGACTTTTAGGAGAAGCTTAGATTGTTCCAAGAACATCTTGCTTCGCACAACGGAGCTGATATGCATAAATATAATACGTTATACACTCATAGTTTACAGAATCATGTTTTGACACCCGAATCACTTAGGTGACTACTTCCTGCACAAATCCTTCACAACCTCACCCGCAATTATAAGTCCGGCAACCGATGGCACAAAAGCCACACTTCCCGGAATATCCCTTCGCTCCGTGCACTTGTGCTCAGCTCCCGGAGGGCATATACAGTTGGTTCTGCAGCTTATAGCCATATCCTCAATCGGTCTTGTAGGTATTTCCTCTGAATATACAACCTTAAGCTTTTTCACCCCGCGCTTTTTTAACTCTCTTCTCATAACCTTTGCAAGCGGGCATACCTTAGTCTTGTATATATCGGCAACCTTAAACTGGCTTCCGTCAAGCTTGTTGCCAGCTCCCATACTGCTTATTATCGGTATGTCCATCTCCTGTGCCTTCATAACAAGACTTATCTTAGCTGTGACCGTATCTACCGCATCAACCACATAATCGTACTCATCGAATGGAAAATCCGCTGCATTTTCAGGTAAGAAGAAGCACTTGTGAACCCTGACATCCGCATCCGGGTTAATCTCCAGAATCCGCTCCTTCATAACATCCGTCTTATATTTTCCGACAGTCCTTCGTGTGGCGATAATCTGACGGTTGAGATTGGTTAAGCACACCTTATCGTCATCTATCAGGTCAAATGCTCCGACTCCGCTTCTTACCAGTGCCTCGCACACATATCCTCCGACCCCTCCTATTCCAAATACCGCAACTCTTGATTTTTTAAGCTTCTCCATTGCCTCCTTGCCAAGTAAAAGCTCCGTTCTTGAAAATTGTGTAAGCATATTTCCTCCAAATCCCAAATATATTCATCTTACTGTCCGGTTACTTTTCACATGCATATACACCCTGCTGTACCATTGCACAAAAGCCTCTATGCACTATGAGTTATTTATGCTCCCTTATCATCATTACCCCCGCCGCTGCAAGGAGCACACATGAAACCCATATTGAATGTATTCCGACATTTTTCGAGCATACGCCACCTATACCCGCACCAATGGCAAATATTGCGATTATGCCATAATAGTGCAATGCCTTTCTAAGTGCCCCGGGCTGCCTTTCCCTTATATACACAGAAAGGCTTTCCGTTCCGCTTCTTAGATTACCTATGCACATTGTACTGGCATAGCTGTATCCCTTGACCTTTCTGAATGTCTGAACCTGCATTGAACATGCCAGAGATACTATAACTGTCGCTGCCATATTATATGTAGCCGGTATAAATCCGACAGCAAGCAGCATCACTATCTCCATTATAACGATAATCTGTCTCCAATGCACTTTCCTTGAATTCTTATATCTGTGCTCAACCTGTTCGGCAAGCAGTACTCCCGCTGCAAATGCAAGCACCGGAAACAGATACCTGATGCCGGCTGCAAAATCACCCATCATAATATGCTGGCTCATCAGAACCACATTTCCCGTCTGGGCATTTGAAAATACCCTGTCTCTAACATTATAGGTATACGCATCCTGAAAGCCACCGGAAAACGCAAGCACTGAACTGAGCAGGAATGTCTCTGAGGTCTGAAACCTTTCTTCTAGTCTTTCTTCTAGTCTTTCTTCAAATTTACGCAAATCAACCACCCTTTCCATGTTCTGTAAAGACTACTATAATTCTTCAAGCCACGAATTTCAAGTAGTAATTCCTAGTATTTCACTCGATTTTCATGTACAGAAACAATAATTCTGCAATCATATGCTTCAGAAATTTCTGTCAGATTATGTATTGTATAAATATGATTATGGTTTTATAATAAATCAAGAATCATTATTTATTTCAAGAAAGGAGTTTTATATGTACGAATTTACCGATGACTGCTTAATACATATTGAAGAGATAGACAACGAGCATAGACATTTATTCTCACTCATCAACGAATCTATTGCATTAGTCGCAGAGGCTTCAGATGTCACAACTATCTCAAAAAACCTTGTCGCAAGGCTTAAAGACTACGCTGTTAATCATTTTGCGCATGAAGAGGCATATATGGAGAGCATACATGACCCGGAGCTGAGTCTCCAGAAGCGTGAGCATGCTGCTTTTACCGAAAAAATTAATTCCTTCACACTTGACACCTCCTCCCCGGAGGCAGCAAAGGAATCCCTTAACGAGCTTTTAAAGTATCTTATCCGCTGGCTCTACAGGCACATTCTGAGTAGCGATATGATGATAGGAAAGCTTGAACCGAATGACCCATTTGCATTCACAGACCGTTTCAAAACCGGTATACAGCTCATTGATGACGAGCACCGTAAATTATTCGAGATAATAAAGGAAACCAACGAGTTAATCTGTGCCGAGCTTCTCCATGACAAGTATGACAGGATTATGGAGCTTCTTGCAAAGCTTAAGGATTACACCGAATTTCATTTTCATGACGAGGAGACTCTTATGGAGCGCATAGACTATCCGGGACTTGAGGCTCAGAAGCATGCCCACGCTGCATTTGTTGAGCGCCTTGTTGATGTTGATTTAGGGACACTCGATGATATTGATAATGACCAGCAGGCTTATCTGCTTGACCTCATAAATTATCTGATCGGATGGCTGTCAAATCACATCCTCGTCAGCGACAAAAAGATTGCAGAGTATGTACGGAGCAATAACATCACGCTTTAAGACTATCAATTAAAAAATTGCCGGATAAAGCTGCAGATGCTTGTCCGGCAATTTTCATTTTAAGTTTATCAGCTTTTAAATGTACCTATGCCATCGCATTGGCAACCTTATACTTGTAAAGCATCTCCGCGTGGTTCTGCTCTTCCACCTGTATATCGGCTAACAGCTTACGGATACTGCTGTCACCGAACGCAAACACATCATTGTTGTAGGTTCCCGACACCAGCTTTTCTGTTCCAATGCAGTCCGTGGCAAGAAATGCATCATTCTTTTTATCCTCTGATTCCGTCATTGATGTATAAGCAGCCTTAGGCTCATACTCACGTCCATCGGAATCGTTGCAGTTGCACTCCGGAACTGTCCCCGAAAGCACCTTGGTAAGAGAATCGCTGTGTTCCTGCTCCTTAGCCCTTAATGTCTCAAACAGCTTCTTAAGCTCCGGATCCTTTGCCTGTGCTGCATACATTGTGTATTTTTCCACACAGCTCTTCTCCTGTGTCAGTAAATCCTCAATTACAGTGCGCTCTTTTTCCTTTAAAACCATATTACAATTCCTCCAAAAAAATAATAAAGATACAGAAATAGCAATCTGCATCTTTATTATTGGCAATTGTACATCTGATTATTCCGGCATTTTACAACATAACATATCAAATTCACACTTAGACAGCACTATTTGTTAAACACATATTTATTCAGTCTGTCAAACGCCTCCACAACAAGCGTATGTGGCACAGCAAGGTTCATTCTTATTGCATAAGGCTTGTGGAACGGCCTGCCATCCTGCCATATAACACCCACGGAAATTCCCGCCTTTATCAGTTCGTCCATCGTAGTATTATGTTCATCACACCACTTTCGACAATCAAGATACAGCATATATGTACCCTGTGGCTTTGCAAGACTCACACCCTCAAAATTCTTGATTATGAAATCATAGGCGTAATTGACGTTCCTTGTTATAACCTGTCTTAACTCGTCCGTCCACTCATAGCCCTCATTCCTATATGCACCTATGAGTGCATACATTGACAGCACATTCATACTGTTGTAGTGCGAAAGCCCTGACTGCTTTCTCACTCTGTCACGCAGATATTTATTGTATATGATATGATAAGAGCCGATAAGTCCCGCAAGATTGAAGGTCTTTGAAGGAGCATAGACGGCTATCGTCCGGTTTTTTGCGTCCTCCGACACGCTCTGGGTCGGGATATGCCTGTGTCCCTCAAGAATTATGTCTGACCAGATTTCATCGGAGACTACAACACACTGATTGTTTTTATACACCTCCATAGCCTTCTCAATCTCGTCTCTTTCCCATACTCTTCCACACGGATTGTGAGGCGAGCAGAACACGCAGAAATGAATGTTGTTCTCCTTAATCTTCCTGTCCATGTCCTCGTAGTCCATTCTCCACACTCCATTTTCATCCTGAACCAGAGGTGAAAGCACAATCTTACGACCATTGTCCTCAAGTGCATGTGTAAAACCTATATATGTAGGTGAGTGAAGTAAAACAGCCTCCCCCGGTGCCGTAAAAGCCTGAACCGCGGATGCCAGACAGCCGAGCACACCATTCTCATAGCCGATGTCCTCCTTTTCAAGCCCTGTCACGCCGTTTCTCCTGTTCTGCCATTCTATTATCGACGAATAATATTCCTCCCTCGGCTCAAAATATCCGAAAGCCGGGTGCTTCGTCCTCTTAATAACCTCCTCCTGTATGGTCGGAACGGTGGCAAAATTCATATCCGCCACCCACATCGGAATTTTAGAAAAGCCCGGCTTAACCTGCGCCCCATCAAACGGAATAATATCAACCGCTATCGCGTCCTTGCCATTTCTGTCTATTATGCTGTCAAAATCATATTTCATGCCTGATACTTCCTCCTTATCAATGAGTTATTCAATATCCACAGTATATTTTATACTCCGCCAAAAAGTCAATAAGCCGCCTGTTTTTGAAATATTATTACTTTTTTTACCAGCTCTACTTAATTTTTTTCTTAACTGCATAGAATGATGTTGGGGTCAAAACATGCCAACTTAATTTGCGAGTGTATAACGTATTATATTTATTTCCACATTCTCACAGAAATTTATCCAGTTCTCTCTCCACAAGGCTGTTAACCTTAATCTTAGGGCTGTCAATCACTCTGCCGCGTGCAATGACCATATCAACATGTCTGAGCGCCTCAAGCCTGTCGAGAGGGTTATCCTTAGTCACTATCATGTCTGCGCATTTGCCTTTTTCAATGCTTCCGGTAATGTCACCTATACCGGCAAGCTCTGCACTGCGTTTCGTCGCCGTGTAGAGTGCAAACGCATTTGAAACTCCCGTGTATTTGTGGAAATAGCACAGCTCCCTCCAGAAATCATACTGTGTTATCCACGGACATCCGACATCATTTCCGAGAACGACCGGAATATCGTTCGCCAGTGCCACCCTTGCGCACTCGACAATCCCATCAAACACGATGTTTCCATTGTACTGCTCAACCTCCGTCGCATTAGTGAGTGACCTGTCAAAAAGTGCATAAGGAACCGCAGGTGAAATCGTCGTGCAGAGGAACGCGTTCTTTTCCTTAAAAAGTCTTATCATCTCATCGTCCGGTTTCGCGCCGTGCTCTATGGAGTCAACTCCGTTTGCGAGTGCCACCTTCACGCCCTCAGGGGATTCCACATGTGCCGCCACCTTATAGCCTGCCGCATGTGCCCTGTCGCAGACAGCCTTCACCATCTCCGGCTTCATCTTGAGTTCCCCCGGCACGCCCTTCTCCTTCGCGTCGAGCACTCCGCCCGTTATCATAAGCTTGACAAGGTCGACCTTCTCATTCCCGGCATGTTCAAGCTGCTTTAATGCCTCGTCTATGCTGTGCGCCGCCACCGCAACCGAGCCTGCCATATGTCCGCCCGGAACCGATATGCCCTCGTTCGCTGCAAGGATACGCGGTCCGACTCTCTTTCCGGCAGCTATCTCGTCCCTCAGTCTTGTGTCAAAATCCCCAAGTCCTCCTACCGTGCGGATTGTGGTCACACCGCTTAACAACTCCGTCCTTGCAAAATCAGATACCACCTTGTATGCCACAGCTCTTGACAAAGCGGTTCTCATAAGGGTTTTTACCAGCTTTTCGTTGTCGCGCTGTTTCTTCTGAGGCTTTCCGTTTCCCGCAAGATGCACATGCATGTTTATAAGCCCCGGCATGATGTAGCGCCCCTCAAGGTCCACCACCTTCATATCCGGCGACTTCGGAACCTCCTTAACAATGTCCGTAATCTTCTCCCCCTCAATGACAATCACAAGCCCCTGCTTAACCTGCATGTCCTTGTCCCCACTTAGAATTTTTCCGTTTATGTATGCGTATTTCATATCATTCTCCATTTCCACCGCCATCACGCGGCATCTGCAATCGCTTTATTTACAGCCATGTATGCTGCACGCCATAACCTTTTCCTCTATCTCGTCCTCTCTCACCAGTGCCTGCCTGCCGTCAAAATTGACATGCTTTTTTTAATATGATAAACTTTATGCAAATATGCGTCGTACCTTATATATGCCGCATATTCTTTCAGCAACATATTAACACCTTAAAAAAATGTTGTCAAAAACTAATACCTAAAACAAAAATTTATGGATAATCCCAATATACTTCATATGTTAATAAATATTGTCTATATAAATCACATTTATTCTTTAATTTAATTGTGAAACATAGAAAGATAAGAAGCATAAAGTGATTGATAACCTGGGTTTAATAGCTTTGGTGTACTAATCATTGCCGAAAACTATCAAACAAGCGGTAATGTGCAAGTTAACTATCAAAAATTTGAACATATTTTACCGCCGCTGTATTAACTTGCCTGCTCAAGCGGTAACTAAGAAAAGGAGAACAATATGTACACAATCGGACAGATATCGGAAATGTTCAATATTCCTGTCTCAACGCTTCGCTACTATGACAAGGAAGGACTTTTTCCAAACATAAAAAGGGATTCCAATATAAGAAAATTCGACGACTCAGAGATTGAAACCCTGCGAATGATAGAATGTCTCAAGAAATCAGGCATGGAGATAAAGGACATACGCCGCTATATGGACTTATGCGCAAAAGGAAGCTCAACCTATTCTGAGCGCAAAGCCATGTTTGAAAAGCAGCGTGAATCCGTAGAGAATGAGATAAAACGTCTCGAAAAGACTCTTGCTATGTTAAAATTCAAATGTTGGTACTACGACGAAGCCATGACGCACGGAAACGAGGAGCATATAAGAGAAATGCTCCCCGATAAGCTTCCGGCGGAAATCCAGAAAATTTATGACAATGCACATGCGAAATAAGACGTTTTTATGCCGTCTCTAATCTATGCTGTATTTCATATATAAAATGCTGAAAACTAGGTGATTTATTGTTGTCTATATCAAAAAAATCACCTATTTTCTCAGCCCACTCTGCCTTATATTTTCCAACCTCGCGATATGTAGGACAATCCTTTTTAAACTTTTTTATACCACCTTCATAAACTATATCCGCTAAGATTTCCCATGTTCCGCATATACTGTCCTGTGTATACTCCTTATATTTTACCTCTTTTGCAGAAGGATATGCTGAAAACAATGCCTTCTCATCACCTAACAGCCATGCTTCCATCTCCTCAACGGCGATACAGAAAACTTTGTCAATAGTAATCATTGATTCATCTGCCAATTTTAATAGTTCGTCTATAAACTCTGCCGTATCTCTTGTATCATTATCCAATACAATAAAAATACATGCCTCTATGCCTTTTAAACTGTTATCAAAACCTTTTAAATAAATAGGTAAATCACACAATAGTTTATTGGTTTTCACCTCTTTGCCATTATGGCCATTCCTAAAACCACCTATTCCCTTGAAAGCTTTACAGTCATACGTAAAACAGCGGCTTCTCTTAACTTTCTCCATTACCTTATTTATCAGTACCGCACCTGAATAATCTTCTATGAGAAATTGAAAATGCATATAATTATCCCCATCCTATTCTGCTCCCAGACGAATACTTCTATTATCCGAAGTACTTATCATACCATAAATCTCCGACAAACACGCCTTCATTAGTCAATTCTGTGACAAACCTGTACTCCGATACTCTTTGTGCAGTAGAAAATCCATCTTCTCCTTTTTGAAGTACCCATACTTCGTCTGGCGTCAATGAATTAACAAAAAATGGACTATGCGTTGTTACAAACAACTGCTTGCTAAAACCATTTCCGACATTTTTTTTCATTTCCTCAGCCAAATCGCCAAGATACTGGTGATACAATCCATTTTCAGGTTCCTCAATGAATACTAACTGTCTTGGATTATTCTCATGTAACAACAAATAATAGGCGAACAATTTCAATGTACCATCTGACATCTTAGGAGAAAAAAAAGGTTCTTTAAATCCCTTTTCCAGGAATTGTAATACAATCTGTCCATTCGGCATTTTTAATGGCTCTATTTTTTCTATTCCCGGCAATTTATTTTGAATATCGTGTAATGTTTTCAAAAATGCGGCCTTATTCTCTCTGTACATATATTGTGCGACATTATTAAGATTGCTTCCTATTCTGTCCAAATACGGTTGCGGTGCTGATGTCTGTATCCGTCTTGCGGCATCAGGTGTAAAATAGCATAAGTACCAGCTTCGAAGAAACTTCAAAAACCGTTCAATTCTTGAATACTGTTTCATTGCTCCTAATGTAACAACACCAAGCTTCCTGTTATCTGACAATTCTACCGGCACTTTTGTTCCATCACTTGCCCCAGTCTCATCGTCCTGTCCGCCTATACTGCCCTCAAACGCATAACCAACACCATTTTGTAAATGTAAAAAGGATTTTGGACCTCCACGTCTTTCAACTCTCTGCCTTAATCTCTCTTCTTTGACAAATGGGCGTCCTGTTTTATCTAAATCAATTGAAAGCTCGTACGTAATCGGTCTTGTATTGCTTGATTCACGGTAATATAACTCAATCATAATAGGCTCTTCGACGCCTTGCGAACGAATTTGTTCAAATCCACCTCTATTATTGGCATCACATGCCGCTTCAATGCCTACATCCAGACAATCAGCTATAAATCCAAAAACATCCGCAAACGTACTCTTTCCATTGCCGCTTGGCCCGATGATAGTAGTCATGTTACTCAATGGCTTATTAGCCTGATGTGTACGCGTTTTACCTAAGGTTACATTTTTTAAAGAACCGTAATTTTTTATAGATATTCCCTCTATTTTTCCCATGAGAACTCCTTCCGCTAATCAAATACATGTATATATTATATCCCATCACACCAAGATTTGAAATATTTTTTTCACACCTACTACACCACACATCACGGCTCAGCAAAAATTCCCAGCGCCAGCGGGTGATAAGTGAACACAACAAACATAATTCCCTGTATTATGAACAGCACCCTTATCACCACGGCAGATGCCTTATTCCACACTGAGCCGGCAAAGTGATATGCAAACCGGAAGGCGGCAAATACTGCGATGTAGAAGTTAAGTATATCTATCGCCATAACTCCAAAGCCCAGAATACCCTTGTATGTATAGAACATTACCGGGATGAGCCATGTTCCTATAATATTTCCGAGCATCCATTTCTCATCCGCACTTTTCACAAAAATCCACATGCACAGAAGCATCGGAAAATACACAAGCTTCATGTGTTCCCATGTCGACTCATTAATCGGAAAAAAATATCCGACAATCCTATTTTCACCTGTAAATCCATACACAAAGTGAAAAAGCGTTCCCAAAACCACCGCAAGAACATACACAAGAATCCATTTTTTTCTGCTCCATCCGTCCATATATAGCACCTCCAGAATATATTATGATGTTGAGGTCAAAACATGCTAATTTAATGTACGAGTGTATAACGTATTATATTTATGCATATCAGCTCCGTTGTCCGAAGCAAGATGTTCTAAGAACTCTGATAAAGGTATTCTATATGTCCGCCACCGAAGCTGGCATACATCCGTGTATGCATTGCTTCTAAAGCAGCATCCGTGCTGCTTTTGGCTGGGGACTTAGCAGAGTTCTAAGAACATCTAAGCTTCTCCCAAAAGTCGTGATATGCATAAATATAATACGTTATACACGCTAATTTTACAGCACATGTTTTGACCCCAACATCATATTATGTTATTAATATATTCCGGAATGCGACATTCTATGACTTATTTTTACAAAAATCAGACTATTTCTCCTCCTCCGGATGGATACTGACTCCACGGTTCATATCTCCCTGCGGATTCTTTCCGAACTCATAGTCATTTCCCGGAAGGATTGCGTTGAGTACGATACCGGAAATGGCTGCGATTGCAAGTCCTGTAAGTGTGATTGAAGTACCTCCCACATTGAAGGTAAGCCCTGATGAGAAGCCAAGCCCGCACACTAAGATTACGGCTGCAATTACAAGGTTTCTCGACTTTGTGAAGTCGACCTGGTTTTCGACAACATTTCTGACACCGATTGCGGAAATCATACCATAGAGCATGATGCTTACACCCCCGATGATTGCCGATGGCATGGAGCCGATAATCTCTGATACCTTAGGAATGAAGCTGAGCACAATTGCAAAAACGGCTGCTATTCTGATTACTCTCGGGTCATGTACATGGCTGAGCTCAAGAACACCTGTGTTCTCGCCGTAGGTCGTATTGGCAGGTCCGCCAAAGGCAGATGAAAGAGCGGTTGCAAGACCATCACCGATGAGCGTCCTGTGAAGTCCCGGATCTGCGATAAAGTTACTTCCGACTGTCGCTGAGATTGCCGACATGTCACCGATATGCTCCATCATGGTAGCGAGCGCAATAGGTGCCATGACAAGTATTCCGGTAAGGTCAAACTTACATATCTGGAAAGGTGGAAGTCCGACAATACTTGCACTTGCAACACCCGCGAAGTTGAGTATTGCTGAACTATCCGGGTTGGTTACACCGCAAAGATGGAGAATAAGTGCAGCTGCATAGGAAATCACAACTCCCATAAGTATAGGAATAATCTTGAACATTCCCTTTCCCCAGATATTGAATACTATGATTACACCAAGTGCTATGAGTGCTATGAGCCAGTTAGTTGACGCATTGTTCACAGCAGATGGTGCAAGGCTCAGACCGATACATATAATGATAGGTCCCGTAACAACAGGCGGGAGAAATCTCATAACCTTATTGACACCCACAAGCTTAATAATAAGTGCGAGTACAAGGTACAAAAGACCTGCCACGACGACACCGCCGCATGCGTAAGGGAACTTCTCAGCCATCGTCATCGCCGCATACTTTCCGGTGTCAAGACCAGCCATTGTGGCATAGCCTCCAAGAAAGGCAAATGATGAACCCAGAAAAGCAGGAACCTTCATCTTAGAACATAAGTGAAAAAATAAAGTACCGATACCTGCGAAGAATAATGTAACCTGAATGGACAAGCCCTGTCCTTCAAAATATCCTCCGACAAGAATCGGTACTAAGATAGTTGCCCCGAACATTGCAAACATATGCTGCAAGCCAAGCAGGAGCATTTTCGGAACGCCGAGCGTTCTCGCGTCTTTGATTGCTTCGTTTTTGTTGCTCATAGAAACCTCCTCATTTAAAAGGCGTGCAGGATAACAGCACGCCCGGTATTTTTTCAAATATAACAAAAAATGAAGAAGAATACAATCATATTTCTATATTTTTTATATAAATCGTTAAATAAAAATAAGACTCCCATGCATAGTTCTTTGCCCGCTAAAAACGGTTACACCCATTAAAAAATAACAGATGTAACCGTGTGTACCATTGTTGATATTCTATATGTTAAGCAGATCGCTGTAAACCTTGAGTGCCCCCTCTGTCTCATGTGCGAGAACACGCTTAGCAAGCACCTTGCCCAGCTGTACACCCTCCTGGTCGAAGCTGTTCACGTTCCATAAAAAGCCCTGGAACATAATCTTGTTCTCAAAGTGTGCAAGAAGTGCACCGAGTGTCTTAGGATTAAGCTCATCACCGATGATAATGCTTGAAGGACGATTGCCCTCAAAATTCTTGTTTCTGTTGTCATCGCTCTTGCCGCAGGCGAAAGCAACAATCTGTGCTGCCACATTAGCGCAGAGCTTCTGCTGGCTTGTGCTGTCCTGAATAACAACATCCGTTCCTATCTGGCTGTTTCTAAAGCCGATGAACTGTAACGGAACAATGTCCGTTCCCTGATGGAGAAGCTGATAGAAGGAATGCTGTCCGTTGGTTCCCGGCTCACCGAAGATGACCGGTCCGGTAACGTAATCCACAGGTTCGCCGAATCTGTTGACCGACTTGCCGTTTGACTCCATGTCAAGCTGCTGTAAATGAGCAGGAAAACGGCTGAGCGCCTGTGAGTACGGAAGCACTGCCGTGCTTGGGTATCCTAACACATTTCTCTCATATACACCGATAAGAGCGTCAAGCATCTCCGGATTCTTCCGGATATCCTCATTCTTAGACAGCTTATCCTCAGCTGCCGCACCCTCTAAGAACTGTGCGAATACCTCAGGTCCGAAGGCAAGTGACAATACTGCACCGCCGACTGCCGATGTGGAGGAGAAACGTCCTCCGATATAATCATCCATGAAGAATGCCGCAAGGTAATCATCGCTCTTTGCAAGAGGTGATGTCTCACTGGTAACCGCTATCATGTGCTTTGACGGGTCAAGTCCGGCCCTCTTAAGCGCATCCTTGACAAAGGATTCATTGGTAAGAGTCTCAAGCGTTGTTCCTGACTTGGATACAAGCACGAATATGGAATGTGCCACATCTGTCGAGGCAAGAACCGCAGCAGCATCATCCGGGTCAACATTGCTTATGAACTTAGCCTCCATCCTGAAGGCTCCGTTCTTCTTAGCCCAATTCTCAAGTGCAATATACATTGCACGAGGACCTAAATCGCTTCCTCCGATACCTATCTGGACTACCGTTGTGAACTTCTCACCTGCCGCATTGGTTATCTCACCGTTATGCACCTTGTTGGCGAACTCCGCTATTCTGTTCTGCTGCTCAACATAGAAGTTCCTCTTATCAACGCCATCTGCATTTACTGCGTCTCCAAGCTGCCCGCGCGTCATGTGGTGAAGAACAAGTCTCTTCTCGCCTGTATTTACAACCTCTCCATTGTAGAGAGCCTCAAACTTCTCTGTAAGCTGTGCCTCCTTGGCAAGCTTTACAAGTGCATCAAGCACCTTATCGTTTACCTGCTTTGCAGCGTAATTATATGTAAGCCCCTCCGCCATCGGTGTGCTGTATGACTTCACACGGTCCGCGCTCATCACCTCTGACAGCTTAACCTTGTCCACTTCAGACAGATTCCCATAAGAGTTAAGTGTATCCAGATTCTTCCAGTTAATCATATTATCCTCCTGTTCTGCAAACGTCCTACCTGATATAGAACGTGAGCACTGCTTATATAATTGTTAATTATTAAACAATCATCTAAATTATACTATCAAAACCTGATTAATTCAATAGTGTATTTCTTCACCTTTAAGATTACCTATGCATACGGCATTCCGGACTTTTTTCTTAACCGCATACAGATATTCATCCGCAGCACGAAGGAAATCCCTGTCCTTGCAGTCCTCGCAGGGTATATCATGGCATATTCCCTGTGAAATGGTGACAACGGAATATTCGCTTGAACCATTGTGCTGCATATTAAGGTCATAAACCTGCTGTCTCAGCCTCTCTGCCGTCTCTTTGACCTCTTTCGCCTCCACACCCGCATATACGATTACGAACTCGTCCCCGCCATACCTCGCACAGAAAATATTCTCATTCTCTATACCTGCGAGCAGACCTGCTATCGCCTTCACACATTCATCGCCCGCCTGATGTCCGTATTCATCATTATACTGTTTAAAATAATCTATATCCAGTATCTCATACGACAAAGGTATGTGCTCAGCCCTGCACCTTTCAAACGCCTTCTGTGTAAATCTCGACATGCGGTACCTGTTGGCAATTCCCGTGAGCTGATCTGTCTCTGCTTTTTCTGACAGTCTCTGTGTCTCCAGCTCAAGCTGCTTCTGTCTTTCCTTTATCGTATCGAGGGAATTCCTTACACGCAGTATTGTGGCTATCATCTTCTGCTTGTCCTTCTCCAGCTGAACGCTCAGGTCAAAGAAGCTGTTCATTGCCTCAATACATTTTTGTTCACAGTTATTCCTTCGGTACAGCCTGATCTTAAGCTCAAGGTATTTCCGCTTAATATTGGCTATTCTGGCCTTCTTTATCGGCTCCTCTATTTTATTTATGATCTCCACGACTATATCATCCCTGTCAAGCTCAAGCATCAAAAGGCAGAATTCATACAGATCATCAAATATGTCCATAATCAGCACTCTGCCGCCAAGTCTTTTCTCAAGGTCATCTATGTACATATCTCTTTTTTCTGCATCACCTATGAGATGATAAAAACGTGTACACAGGCTGTCAACATATATATTATCCATCTCTCCGAAATGCGGCTTACATTCTGCTTCTATCCTGTCAATATACTGTGCTGTATTATCCATATCTCCTTCAAGCATATAGCTTTCCGCCAGATTTGTATAGATCATTGTCAGTCTGCTGATATCGCGCTCATTCTCAGGAGCTGCCATGTATCTTGCGTATGCGCTCAGGAAGTACTGTCTGGCCTCCTTATACATTCCGGTATCAAGATACAGATACCCAATATTAATTTCAATACTTCGTTGTACATCACCTACGTTATGCTCATTACAGCACTCAAGTCCCAACATATAATATTCCAATGCCGCGACCGTATTACCCTGCGTTACTGATATTATCGCCATAAGATTATATGCTCTTGCCTCCAGCCTCCACTGCTCCGAGCGTTTCAGATAAACGAGAGCATTGGCCATCATATCAAACATATTATCAAAATCATTCTTTACATAATATGTTGCACCTAAATAAAAATATGCCAGTCCGTATGCCGTGCTGTCCTCCGGCACCGCCTCAGCCAGAATATCCCTGCATGCACCTTCTATCTTCTCATAGTCCAGATTCCTGCTGTATCTTTCAATGCCCAGCAGATAATTTAATTTTTCACTATAGGTGCTGCCCTTCTCTTTACTTTCCATGTGAATCCCTTTACCCCAATAACATAAATAATATAATAATGAGGGGCAAAGGTACATCTCCCCTCATAATCATATTATAAAACCGAATCCGTCTTTTTTCAACACCTTACTTCATCACTTTCAGCATGGCATTCCTTTTATTTCCATTTAAAATTAATCATTCCAAGTATATATATTATTATAATACACACCGGTACAACATATCCGAATACGGGGCGCATCCAGTTCTTTATTTTTAACCCCTTTCCTTCATTGACCTCTGCCATAAAATTATCCCATCCCCAGCCGATGCGTCCATTGGTACAGAATATTGCAATGGTCAGTGAGCCCAGCGGAAGTATGTTATTGCTCACCAGAAAATCCCAGAAGTCAAGCCATGCCGTTCCCTCGGCAAATGGCTGAAACTTAAATACGCTGTAGCCTAACGCCGTTGTAATTGCAAGAGTGAACACAACCACGGCACACACAAGGCTTCCCTTCCTTCTTGTCCAGCCTGTCAGCTCCCTAACACATGCCAGGATATTCTCGCACACCGCAAGTACAGTCGAAAATGCCGCAAAGGTCATAAACATAAAGAACAATGTTCCCCATATTCTTCCACCCTGTATATGCTTAAATACTGCCGCCATAGTGTCAAAAAGCAATGCCGGGCCTGCCGTTACCTCAACTCCGTAAGCAGCGCATGAAGGGAAAATAATAAGACCCGCCATAATCGCGACAAAGGAATCGAGCAGTATCACATTCACACTTTCACCGAGCAGGCTTCTTTCTTTATCAATATAGCTGCCGAATATCGCCATGGACCCCATTCCCACAGACAACGTAAAAAATGCCTGATTCATTGCCGCGACAATGGTATCCACACCTATTTTAGTAAAATCCGGCACCAGATAAAAGCGGTAGCCCTCCACAGCTCCGGGCTGCATTCCGCTGACAACCGCCAACACAAGCATGAGTGCAAGCAGGAGCATCATCATGTACTTTGTGACGCGCTCAAGACCGCCCTGAAGCTGAAATGTGAGCACAAAGAAGCCTATTGCAACCGTAATCGCAAGGAACCCTACATTGACAGCCGGATTGGTTATCATATTTACGAACCCAAGTCTTTCGATATCACCTGTGAGGAATTTCCAGAAATAATATATCATCCAGCCTGTAACAACGGTGTAAAATGCCATCAGGCATACATTTCCCACAAGAGCAAAATATCCGTGGATATGCCATTTCTGTCCCTTTTTTTCCAGCTTCCGGTACATCTTCACCGGACTCGCCTGTGCGGCTCTGCCTATTGCAAATTCCATTGTAAGGGCAGGAAGCCCCAGAATAAGCAGACATACTATATAGATAAGCACGAATGCTCCGCCGCCATTGCTTCCCGCCATCCACGGAAACTTCCATACATTTCCGCACCCTATTGCACATCCCGCGCTAAGAAATATAAATCCCAGGCGGCTGCCTAAACGTTCTCTCTCCAAAACACCAATCTCCTTATATTATTTTTATAGGCGAAACAAGCGAATCCCGAAGCCGCCTCCGGAATCCGCCAGTCACATAATACTCTTTATAACAACATATCTGATTATCATATTATCAGCAAACCAGGCCTGCAAGGCTCATTACCTACAGCCCGGAAATCTGATTACTTATCCACCTTAGGAAGTCCTGCAAATCCAACCTGTAATTCTTCATCTGTCGGGATATAATCCGTCATAAGTCCATCATTGTACTTCTGATATGCCACCATATCGAAATAGCCTGTACCGGTAAGCCCGAAAAGGATTGTCTTCTCCTCTCCGGTCTCCTTGCACTTTAAAGCCTCATCTATCGCAACCCTTATCGCATGGCTGCTCTCAGGTGCCGGAAGTATCCCCTCCACCCTTGCAAACTGTGTAGCTGCGGCAAATACACTGGTCTGCTCAACCGAAACAGCTTCCATAAGTCCCTGATGATACAGCTCAGATACAACCGGGCTCATTCCATGGTAGCGAAGACCGCCTGCATGGTTAGCCGAAGGAATGAAATTGCTTCCAAGCGTGTACATCTTAGCAAGCGGACATACCATGCCTGTGTCGCAGAAATCATAGGCAAATCTGCCTCTTGTAAGGCTTGGACAGCTTGCAGGTTCAACAGCGATAAATCTGTAATCCTTCTCACCTCTCAGCTTCTCACCCATAAATGGTGAGATAAGTCCGCCAAGATTGGAGCCGCCACCGGCACAGCCTATGATAATATCCGGCTTGACACCGTACTTTTCAAGTGCTGCCTTAGCCTCAAGTCCGATAACCGACTGGTGAAGAAGAACCTGGTTTAAGACACTTCCAAGCACATATCTGTAACCTTCTGTATGTGTTGCCACCTCAACCGCCTCTGATATAGCACATCCAAGGCTTCCCGTTGTGCCCGGGTGTGCAGCAAGAATCTTTCTTCCGACCTGTGTTGTCTCCGAAGGCGAAGGTGTCACACTTGCACCATAGGTTCTCATAACCTCACGTCTGAAGGGCTTCTGCTCATACGAAACCTTAACCATGAATACCTTGCAGTCAAGCCCCAGGTAAGCGCACGCCATCGACAGTGCAGTTCCCCACTGTCCTGCACCCGTCTCCGTGGTCACGCCCTTAAGTCCCTGCTTCTTGGCATAATAAGCCTGAGCTATCGCAGAATTCAGCTTATGGCTTCCGCTTGTATTATTTCCCTCGAACTTATAATAAATCTTCGCCGGAGTTCCAAGTGCCTTTTCAAGACAGTATGCCCTTACAAGAGGCGCCGGTCTGTACATCTTGTAAAAGTCAAGAATTTCCTGCGGAATATCAATATAGGCATTGTCATTATCAAGTTCCTGCTTAATAAGTTCATCACAGAAAACTGGTCTTAAATCATCATACCCCATAGGTTCTAATGTGGCAGGATTTAAAAGCGGAGCCGGCTTAATCTTCATATCAGCGCGCACATTGTACCACTGCTTCGGCATCTCGCTCTCTTCAAGGTAAATCTTATAAGGAATGTTTTTTTCTTCGCTCATGGAATATCCTCCCTCTGCAATTATATATCTTTATCACTATATCACTTTAAAGTGTATCTTGTCAACCTGATACACCACAGCATCGCATGATATCCTCCAAGAACCAGACAAGACCGCCAAAAGGCGGTCTTGTCTATGTAAAATATCAGGAAGCTTCACTCTGCTGCGTAAATCCGAATCAACATATATCCCACTGAGCTTCAGTTCAAAATTATTCCTGTGTACTGTCATCCTGCGGCTTAACATTCTGCTCATCTACAGCCACTCCGCATGATGTACAGAACTTACTTCCGGCTGCAATAGGTGCACCGCAGTTAGGACATACAGGTCCCTCAGCCTTAGGCTGCTCTGTGTGCATTCTGCTGCCGCAGCTTGGACAGAACATTGAATCGGCGCCAACCTCTGCTCCGCATGCCGGACACACCGAAACACCCTTTAAATCCTTGAGCTTCTGCTCACACTCAGCGATAGCGTTCTGTGCAGCCTTGATTTCATCCAGATACTCCACAAAATCAGGCTCCGGATAATCTGCATGACGCTCTGCATAGAGTCTTCCGATCTTCTCGTAGGCAGCTGCGATTATCTTCTGCTCATCGCTTATTGCAGAATTGAGCTTCGCTGTATCAACAACGTCCTTGCTCTTCTGCGCAATAGTCTGTCCCGCATTCGATAAAGTCTTTCCAATGTTATCAAAAAATCCCATACCATAACCTCCTTATACAGTAAACCTATTATAAATACTTTTTCTGAAATTTTAACATCAATTCCCCTTAAAGTCAATTATTTTCAACACTTTATCAACCGGCAATCCCGAATTTTCTTCCAGTATTCTGCATACCTTTGAGGTCACTCCTGCGGCAGCATAAGATGTCCCTGATACCTCCCTGCTATCACCGCTCAGGGTTCTGACGGTAATGTTCTCCCCGCACTCGTACACATCAACCCATTCACCCCTCTGCGAGAAATATGATATTGCTGTCCTGCTCTCATTAATTGAACCCACCGCAATCACACCATCATAAGCCGCAGGATAATATTTTACATCCGGGTTTTCAACATAATCATTACCTGCCGATGCCACTATCACAACACCTTTTTTTTCAACATACTCTACAGCCTGTCTTAACGCCTCCGTATCAACAGCAAATCCGGAACTAACATTGATTACATCACATCCATATACATCGACAGCGTCAATGATTATCCCTGCAAATGTATCTGCGTCCACCTGCTTAAGTCTTCCATGTTCATACACACTGCTCACAAGGGCGACAAGCTCTGTATCCGGGGCATTCTCAAGAATGATTGACGCTACCGCAGTGCCATGTCCATAGGTGTCATCCGTTCCCATGTCCCCATCAACATAATTTTTTCCTCCGGCAATATTGCCTGATGGTATCGCTTTTTCAGAAAAACCTGTGTCGATAACGGCTACACGTATCTTCTTATCATCTGTGACAGTCCCACTGTCCTGCCGCCCTGCACATGACGCAGTTATACAGCTTATCAATAATGCTGTTATCAGGGTCAAATATAATTTTACTCTATGTATTCCCATGCTTCTTATGTCCTCTTCATAAAAGTAAATTAATTAGATAATTGCGAAACTCTGTTTGTATCAGCCATACGTTGTGCAACTTTACTAGTACCCTTCCGGACACGTTTTCACTCCTTGAAACCAGTAGCGGTACATAAGCGGCTAAAATACAGCCGCTAAGGACCGACTGGTTTCAAAAGGTCCGGTAGTGTACTAGTAAAATTGCACAACTGTTTACCGCAAAATTTGAGTTTCGCAATTGCCTAAAGTAAATTAATTATAATGCAGACAGGGTGCCATGTAAATGACACCCTGTCGCTCTCGGTAAAATATCAAAATTTAAGAAATACGCTAAAACTAGTTGTGGTTGCCAAGCACATCATACACTGTTCCGACAACCGGCTTTAATGCCTTTATCTCGTTGTTGAAATCAGGCGTTGCCTCGAAATCAGCAGTAAGTGTAGCTGTAAATGTGAGTGCATTCGTGCCTTCTCCTCCTGCGAACTGTACATCCTTAACAGGAAGACCGCTTATAGCTGACAGTCCCATTCCTGAGGCACTCTTTATAACCTCATCATATATAACGGTTATCGAAATGGTGTCCCCTGCCTTGTACCTGCCAAATGCAAGGTTGGCAAGACCAACCTGCTGTGGTGCTCTGCTATCAATTATCTTATAATATGCATAACAGGTTCCTATTCTCCAGTCATCGCCTCCACTTCCATCAGCTCTCAGCTGTATGCCCAATCTGTCATTTACTCCCACCTTGGCATATGTTCCTGAATCATAAGCAAGTGACCATGTATTATATGTATGCTCATGTCCAAAATCAAACTGGACTCCATTCTGCTTAGAAGTAGTACGTGGGAATTCTATTCCTGTTCTCCAGCCCTTATCCTTAATATCACCTCTGTATTGGGCCTGATACTGGAATGGATACTCACGATAAAATCTAAAATAAATATAACCATCGTCATTTTCTATAACATCTGCCGTCATCTTAAATCCCATGTTCGTAGCTGTATTCGTTATATACTTCTGTGTCTCAGATGAAAAACCATTGTCATTGAGAATCTCAGATAAAGTCTTAAACGTAAATGAAGGATTATTATCATATCCCTTATCAGTGACCTTGTGTTCGCCCGTAAGGAATGTATAGCTATACCACTTATCATACATATCATTCGTAATTGTATTTGCATTAATAGCCTTAATTTTTCTTCTGAGCGACCTTACATCACCAAATGTTCCTGAATATCCTGCTACGGTATCAAGTGATTTATAAAGCTCCACATCATAGTAGCGGTCTGTTCCACCAATCTGGAAGCCTGCCACGATGTCCGCCGTAGTCTCTGCTCCCCACTCCTCAACATTGAAGGTCTGCTCCATATCCTCAGGTCCGAATGTAAGGTAGACATTCTCGCCACCGACATGCTTAAAATGATATTTATCAAGTGCTATATCGATGTCGACCGTTGAGCCATACGCCGTACCATTTACCGTTCTGTAGTAGACATAGATTGGATTGGATATCGCCTGTGTACCCTCAGGAAGAGTTCTTGTTACCTTGTAGGTGAGCTTAGCTCCCGTTGAACCGTTCTGCAGGGTTACAGCCTCCTCACCCTCATATGAAAGTGTAAATATTCCTCCGTGACCCCACTTAGCTGTGAGGTTATAGTCCTTCTGCGTTCCCTTCACTATCTCGGATACAAGTACATCCCCTTCATACCAGCCAAGGAACTTATAGCCCTCCTTAGCTGTAGGCGCAATCAGGATAACATCATTGTCCTCAATGCTGTAGCTTGCAGGATTATCATTCGATATAGCCCCCGTTCCGGCATCATAGCTGATACTGAATACGTTCAGCGTCCATACCGCATACAGATTTATATTTCCCGATTCAACAAGGTTCTTTACTGTAGCTCCGTCACTGTATACCGGCTCTCCGTCCTTTTCAAGCGCCCAGCCGTTAAAGGTATAGCCCGGTCTTACAAAGCCCTCCATATCCGAGATAAGAGGAAGGTTCTTCGCCGTATCATATACCATATCAAGCGTCTCTGTAGGAACGGAATCACCCTTGCAGCTGTCAAAGGTTATGACATAAGAGTTTACCGACCATTTTGCATAGAATGTCGGCTCGTAGCCAACCCTGAGCTTTATCGGTGCAGTCACCTTATTGTTATATGTATCATCAGTGTACCAGCCCTCAAAGGTATATCCCGCCTTAGTCGGTTCATAGAGTGTGAGGAAATCATCTTCAACCGTGAAGCTGTCCGGATTTCCGGCAGCATTCTGTGCACCGTCCATATTGACATATATTATGCGGTATCTTACAGGTGTCCACACAGCATACAGATGAATTATGCCATTGTCATCCGGCACAAGCTGTGAAATGACCTCACCGTCTGTATATTTTGCTTCCTGCCCTGCCTTCAATGACCAGCCTGTGAAGTTGTACTCCTCCTTTGTAAAGCTGTTCTGCTTAAGCGCCTTGCTCTCTGTGTAGGTAAAGCTCTGTCCGTCCGTAGTATCCCCGCCATTGTTTGAATGGAATACAACCTTATAGCTGTGCTCCCTCCACTTAGCATAGAGCTCTCTGTCGCCTATGCCTGCGGCGGCTATCACCTCAACCTGCTCACCTGCACATTCCTTATCGTAATACCAGCCCTCGAAGGTGAAACCTGTCTTCCTCGCAGGCTTCAGTTCAATCCTTCCTGTTGTGATATTGTAGGAAGCCGGATTGCCATTCTCTGCCCCGTCCACATTTGAGTATACAAGCTTGTACTCTATCGGCGTATAGTGTGCATAGAGTACATGATTCTGTGCCGTCTTAACAACGGTATCCGCTGTTATCTGCACAACCTCGTCCGAAGCAGGCTGAGGCTTGGTAAACCATCCATCGAAGGCATATCCCCTCTTATAAGGCTGTGGAAGCTCTCCGTATACCTCGTCAAATACTACATTCTTACTCAATGCCGCATCGGCAGGTAAGCTTCCTCCGTTCACATCTAATGTCAGGATATAGCTGTCCGCCTTCCATATCGCTGTGTACTCAAGGTTCTCAGCCGGCATGTCCGCAAACAGTTCCCTGCTCCATTCATACGAATATCCTTCCTTTACAGGTACAGGAGCATTTATCTTCGTGCCATAATAGAGCGTTCCCGATGTGTAATTGTCCGCAGCTCCACCGGCGAAATCCCAGCTGAGAGTATACTGGTTTCTTGTGTAATAGTAATCAACTACATTCTTACTCTCATCGGTGCAGATTGTGATTGTCTTAGCCTCGCCGACAGCGGTAAAGCCTTCAAAACTCTTTAGCGGTGCCTCAACATAGCTGTCCATAGGTGCAGTCTCATTTAAGCTGGCTGCAAGTGTGTACTGGTCGGAGCCGTCCACATTCTGATGGTAATAGTTGACCGTGTATCCGTATTCGCCTGCCTTCCATGCAGCAGTTAGCTTCATGTCCTTTGAAGGCATTGTTCTCACATCAAATCTCACATCGCCATCGTACCAGCCGGCGAAGCCATAGCCTTCCCTGTATGCCGAAGGAGGTGTTATATCCGCACCGTACAGCGCTGTTATCGTATCATTACCCTCAAGTGCTCCCTCCATGGCATCGAATGTGAGCGTATATGTGTTTCTGGTGTAGTCATATCTAAGTACCGCATTTCCGTCCGCCGTGATTTCAAGCGTCCTCTGCTCCGGCGCTGTGAAGCCTGCATAGTCATGTGTCTGTGGTGTCACAATATCCTCCGTAACACCTGTGAGCTCATCCGTCCTGTCAAGCACATAGCTGCCATCAAGCTGCTGTAAATAATGCTCAACTCGGTATCCTGTATCCTTTGCCGGGCTCCAGTCCGCATAGAAGGTACGATTTCCTATACTTCCATGCTCTATTCTATCAACCTTGTCCCCGGTAAGCCCAGCGTTATCATACCAGCCCTCAAATACATAGCCTGTTCTGACCGCAGCCTTGAGTATGATTGTCTCACTCTCAATATTGTATGAAGCGGCATTGGTGCTGACACCATCATACAGATTCTCATAAGAAATCTTATACTCCTCCGGAATCCATACAGCGTACAGTGTCATCGTGCTGCCGTCCAACTTGGAAATGTTCCTGACACTCTCTGAATCGGTGTAGCGCACTTCTCCCGCCTTTGTAAGGCTCCAGCCGCCAAAAACATAATTCTCACGCATAAACTTATTAGCCGGAAGAATTACCGCCTCATCATAGGTAAGTGAGATATCCTCCATCTCTCCCTCTGCATATTCGGAATTTCCGTCAAAATGTACCGTATATGTGACAGGTGTCCACAATGCATGATATACAATGTTCTCCTTGCCCATAACTGTATTCACCTTAACTGCCTCTTTGCCGTCAAGGCTCCAGCCTCCGAATATATATCCGTCTCTTGCCACATTCTCTGGAACATTGATTGTGCCCTCATAGCATGTATCGGCTGTCACAGCCTTATCATCATATCCATAATCAAAAGTGTACGAATATCTTTCGCGTCTGTAATTGACCTTGATTATCATTTTTCCGTCCGGTGCCACACCAGCTGTATCACATTCCTCGCCAAGCACAGTCATATTGCTGAATACGATTCCACCATCTACCGTGAAAAGCTTATCAGCCGTGGTTCCGCCTTCAAGCGTGGTCTTTCTTAAGCTGTCCGCAGTGATTGACGAACCTGTATATCCTTGTGCTGTGAAACTGCTCTTAAGTCTGTAGGCTCCATCCGTATCCTGCACATAGTACTCAACTCTGTACTGTGTATCCGAATTCCTGCTCCACTGTGCTGTGTATACTACATTCTCCGTTCCCATAGCCGAAGCTACTTCCTTATCCCAGCCGGTAAATGTATAACCATCTGCTGCAACCATAGGAGGAACAATCGCTGCACCATATTTAAGCTCATAGCTTACACTTGTGTCTCCTGCCTCGCCTTCATTGAAGGTGACAGTGTGCCATTCAAGCGGATAATAATAGCGGAGAACTGTGCTTCCGTCTGCCTCTATTTTTATCTCCTGCGCTGTCGGTGAGGTATATCCCTCATACGTCTTAACCGCAGGTGTTACATAGCTGTCCGTGGTGCCTGTGAGCCTCTCGCTGTCTGCAAGCTCATACTCACCTGAGGCTATCTGCTCCTTATAATGCTCCACACGGTAAGCTGTGTTCACAGAAGGTGTCCATTTTGCAAATATATTAGTATCCTGTGCCGGCATAAGCTCAGGGAACTCATACACCTGATTTAGCTCCTCATCCTCATACCAGCCTGCAAAATCATAGCCCATTCTTACCGGATCGGCAGGCTTGTCTATCTTCTTTTCAAACGCAGCATTGATAATATTTATATAGGTTCCGCCATTGGTGTAAGGAACTATAACATATCCGTCCCTTAAATTATCCCAATATAATGAAAGTCTTCTCTGTATAGGTTTTGATGAGAAAGCAAGCGGATATCTGTTCCTTGTTATTATCATCTCGCCTTCAAGTCTCTTATCTTCCTTATCAGGGGTTACTGTTATAGTGTTCGTCTGAGGGTCATAGGAGAACTTGTCATTAGTCATCACGATGTCAAAATTATTTCTGTTCCTGCCGCCTGCCGGTTTGGTCGGATTATAGTAATCCTCATATACCGCATGAGCCTCGCCGCCTTCAACTAAGTCAAGGTATGTAAGGTCAAACACACTGTCCGGTACTACCACCGAGCGGACATGCTGCTTCATCTTCATATACGGCATATCCTCCTGGGCGGTGGTAAAATCAAGTATACTGTCCCTGTTTCCCACGGACCACAGCGGCCATTCCTTATTGATAAGCGTGTACATCGCCGTATATCTGTCGTTGAGTGCCTGTGCCTTAAGTGCGACATCCAGATAAGCACCCACATCTATCAGAAGTGCTCCGCTGTACTGCTGGCTCTTTCCAAGACTCTGGGTGTATTTAAGCTCATAGTAGAAATATCCCCACAGCTTAGTGTATGCTCCAGCCTCCGCGACAAATCCAACCGATGCTAACTTGGTTGAGAACACACCCACCTTGAACTCGAACTCAAGCCCTGCCCTCACGGCAAGTCTTCCCATTACATAGAAATCAAATTCATACGCGTCCTCAATAAGCTGTACGGTATCGTTGTATACCTTTCCGGCAAACACATCTATCGTATATGTATAGCGCTTTCCGGTTATGTAGTCGAAGTCGAAGCCGACAGCAACGCAGGCATCAACCTTCACAACAAAATCCACATCTATGCTTACCGCAATAATTGGCAGGCACGGCGGCAGAAGCTTTTCCTGATTTATAATATTCTGCTCAAAAATCTTTATCCAGTCGGACTCCTCGTCCATCATATCGCTGTAGCGCTTGACAAGCTTATTGGCATTCTCCTCGGAATCCTCATCCTCACCATCATCCTTCGCCTGCTCTATAAGCTCCTTAATCTGATCTGCGATATCAAGTGCTGTATTGAAGCCGCCCTTATCCTCATCGTCATTGTCATCGCTGCTGTTAGTGACCATGACAGCACTCACTTCAATTCCTGTATAATTAAGCACATCAATATTGGCAGTCACGCGGTACTCTGCAATGTAAGGGAATATTCCCCATACCTTCCAGACAGCCCTGCTGCTCACACCAAGGTCAAGACCAACTTCCTCGGTAAACTTACCGCTTACGGTTATCTCTACCTGATTGTCGGAGCCTTTTTTACCCATTGTAATCTTTGCCTGAACCTCAAGCTCCACGCTAAGTCCCTTATCCCTTGCTGCGGAACCCTCAGCCTGTGAAAGATTCTTAGGTGTCGTGCTGATTGTAGCCTTAGGATATCCGTCCTCAAGCTTACATTCAACCGATATGTCAGATGACATAAGCTGCAGCTCCTCCGGCGATATCGTACTTCCATCCTCAAGGATTACCTTGTAGTCCTCAAGGTTCATGTTATCTTTTAACCTTGTAAAGTTGTCTGTGGCAAGTGCTAAGGAGGCAAGATACTGTGCCGCCTCATCGGCAAAGCCGCTTTCAACTGCCTGTTTCTCAATTGCTCTCTCGATTGAGGCTGTATCCACGCCCTCAATCATTTCCGCTCCGGACATCTGTTCACTTGTATAGATGTCCATAGCTGCTATCACTTCATCAAAACCAACAGCCCTATACCCAATTGTCGTAGTGCCGTTATCATTTTTCGTGACAGCGGTTACTAAGCCGTAGCTTCCTATCTGTGCAGCATTTTCGCCTTCTAAGATACCGAATATTCCACTGTAGAAAGCAACATAGTCGCCTATATCCACCGTTGTCCGGCTGTCAAGCCCGACATTGGCATACACATCCGGAGAATAGTCAAGCACCCTGTTGTCAATCGTCATACTGCCCTCGCCGGCATTGTCAAGGAAGGCAGCTGATACAGGCAGAATATCCGGTGTGAAGATTACATCCTCAGGTGCGGCATTCTTATAGCTGTACCTGTTACCGTTCTTACCTGTTATCTCTACATAAGCTATATCACCATTCTGTTCATCCGGCGTATCCAGCGTCCTTAAATCCGGCCTTAAGCCTGCATATATTGATATTACATCCCCTACGTTCAGTATTTCCCTGCTGTAATCGAACTGACCCTGTGTAAGCTCTGCCGGTCCAAGCACCCCATCCTTATCCGCCTGATAGAGTGCAATACTCAGCGTTTCAACAGAATCTCCAGCATTGGTTATATTCTTTAAATCGCTTATAGGTATATACACAATGTCACTGTTAAGTGATACATTCAATACCTCCTTCTTAGCGGTTGTAAAGTTGTACTCCCTTACCGTGTCCGGCTGATTTTTAAAATTAAGTCTCGAATCCGTGAGTGTAATTCTATATGTACAACCATCCTCAAAACCCGGAACAGCCATGGATGAATTGTTTTCTATCTCAGGAGTAATTCCTGTAATCACATACTCTCCATCCGCACCTGTAACCCTGACAATGTCCGTCTGCCCAGGGTCGGTAAGGTTCTTTACATCAAGAGCTGCGCGCACTCCCTCTGCGTCCAGCTTCTTGTCCTCTGTCACAACCGTGATGGCAAAGCTGTCTCCGTCGACATTCTCCGCTGCGGCAAATACTATGTTCTCTACCGGCTGCAGCTGCTCAGCCTGTCTATATGCAGCATACAGTGTAAGGTCACTGTTGACACTGTCATCCTCCTTAACCGGCTGTGTAAGTGCTTCATCATAATACCATCCAAGGAAGATATTCCCTTCACTGTACGGCGTAGAAAAACTCTTTATCTTGGTTCCACGCTCAACCTGCTTTGTCTGTAATACACTTCCGCCCTGTGTTGCAAAATTCACAGAATACCTCACTTCCGGCTCCACATTATTCTGTGTGGTAGTCTCCTGTGTGGTAGTCTCCTGTGTGACGTTCTCCACTTCACCTGACTCACTGACAGTCTCACCACTGACTGTGGCAGGCTGAGTATCCGCCGTCTTTGAAGAACTCTGTTCATTCCCTCCTGCCGAAGTCTCCTGTGCTGACGGCCCGGTCACCTCAGGTGTCTCGTACTGTTCACCGGATTGTTCCGTCTGCCGCTCATCTGCCGGCTGGCTTTCTGTCTCCTGATTAGTATTCCGGCTGCTCTCCTGTGGCAGATCCGCAACCTCCGTTCCAATCAGTGGCTGCTCATCCGGTATGCCCTGCGCCGGCTTGGATTTCCCAATCGTGTTAAGTATTGCCAACGCTGTGCCGGACACAATCAATGCAATAATGATTGTAAGCACTGCTGCTCTTCTGGCTTTGTCTGCCCATATTGCATTATAGATTTTTCTCCACATAGCATATTCCTCCTGTTGTCTTTTATAAATCAAAAGTACTATATTAGTTCTATTTGCTATATATAATATCCTAATAAAAAACATTCATGGACGAAATTGCATGAATTACATTTTTTTTGACATGAACGATAAGACTTGGCTGTAGAAATTTATCAATATAAAGTTTATAATACATATATAAATTTACAGGGGTGAATGAACGAATGCTTAAAATAGCTGTATGTGATGACGAGATAAACGAAATTTCTTCTATATCCTCTTTTATAAATACCTATATGGCAGAGCACGATATACCGATCAGCTATAAATGTTATACCAGCAGTGTTGAGCTTGCCTCAAAGTCTGCTTACGAAAAATATGACCTCTATCTGCTGGATGTCATCATGCCTGTTTTAAACGGGATGTCCCTTGCCAGGGAGATTCGCAGCTTCGATAAGGCAGCCGACATTATCTTTCTTACTGCATCGCCTGAATTTGCTGTCGAAAGCTACACCGTCAAGGCCGCCAATTATCTTCTAAAGCCCATAACAAGGGATAAGCTTTTTGGCGCTCTCGATGATATCCTTGAAAAGAAAGAGTCGGACAGCCCTAAATATATTGTGGTAAAGAACAGCAGCGGAGTACACAAGCTTCTGTTATCAAATATAGTCTGTGTCGAGGCTTTCAACAGAAAAGTAATTTACTATCTCAATAACAATTCACAGCTGGAATGTTCCGAGCGTTTCACATCAATATGTGATAAGCTTATGTACAACCACGAATTTCTGCTTGCCCACCGCTCATTTGTGGTCAATATGAACTTCATACGTTCAATCGGTGCCACGGATATGCAGCTTCAGAACGGAAAGACCATCCCACTTGCGCAGAGAAGAGTGAGCGAGCTGAAGAAGCAGTATCTCGCCTTCCAGATGGAGGAAACGCCATGATAAATATTTCAAATATTCTGGATTTAACCAATTACGCTTTTGTCCTTTTCTTCGGAATAACGGCAGCCTTTTACTTTGTAGGCATGCGTTTTGAGGACAATAAAAAGCAGTATATTTTTACCATCCTCGGATTTGGGTGCATACAGCTTATTGCGTATCTGCTTTTAGGGAAGCAGACATTATATACCTGCTATCCTCTGCTCATACATCTTCCTCTCATTCTTCTGATATTTTTTGTATTCCATCAGAGTATCAGCATGTCCATCATCTCTGTGCTTACAGCTTATCTTCTGTGTACACCGCGAAAATGGATTGGGACGCTTGTATCATCATTTTTCGGCTACAACCAGGATATTGCCAATGCTGCAGCCATTCTGGTGACTATTCCGCTGCTGATACTTGTAATAAAATACTTATCCCCCTATGTTGAAAAGCTTAAATATGAAAGCACCACATCTCTTTTGCCTTTTCTGCTTCTGCCGCTTGTGTACTATATCATTGAATATGCCTTTACAGTCTATACCGACCTTCTGCACACCGGAGGAATCGTTATTATCGATTTTGTGGACAGCTTTATTGTATTGTTATATTTGATACTTTCAATTTTTTCACTTGACGCCGCCAACAAGCGAAATAAGACAGAGCACGAAAACCTCCTTCTCAGAACCGCAGCAATTCAGGTCCAAAAGGAGATACAGCAGATATCTTACTCAGAGAAGCAGGCTGCCATATACCGTCATGACCTGCGCCATCATCTGAATTTTATAAGCCAGTGCATAAAGGAAAACAAGAATGAGGATGCCCTGAACTACATAGCGGAAATAAGCACCTCCCTCGACAACAGCAGGGTTGTGAAGTACTGCGAAAATGAAGCTCTCAATCTTATTCTGTCATATTATGCTGATGAAGCCGGCGAAAATGGTATAAAAGTAAGCATATCGGTCACCGCCTATGATTTTTCAAGATTCCAGATAACCAATCTGTGCAGCCTGTTTGCCAATGCCTTTGAGAACGCAATCCATGCCTGCGTCCAGCTGCCGCAGCCGGATGACAGATATATAAGCCTTAAGCTGTACGAAAAAAACGGGAAGCTGTGCATAAACATGTCAAACAGTTATCACACAGCACCCGTTTTTAAGAATGATGTCCCTGTCACATCCGCAAGCGGACACGGCATAGGAATACAGAGCATGATATCCGTAATAGAAAAATATCACGGTATCTATGGATTTTTTGCCGAAAATGGAGAGTTCCGTTTTCAGGCATCAATCTGATTGTACAATACAACTAACCCCAGTTTTTTAGCTGGTCCTTATGGGTATATCCCTTCATCCTCTCCTTAAAGGAAGAAAGCTGTCTTTTATATTCTCCGGCAGCTTTCTCCTTTAGAAGTCCCTGTAAAAGCAGTTCCTCAAGTCTTTCATCGAACCTTCTAAGCCCCGCCTGCGCATTATCCTTGTAGTTGTTGTTCATATTCATATTGATGTCCGCTATAATCCCGTCAAGCTCCTTCTCATACTTCGATTTGAAAAGTCCCATAGCTGTTATTCACCTCCATAGCCAATAAATGTTCTTATCATCTGCATCATACTGTCAAATTCTATAGGCTTTGATATATGTCCATTCATTCCTGCCTGAAACGCCGCCTTCTTATCATCGTCAAACGCATTTGCCGTCATTGCAATTATCGGTATGCCTGCCTTTGCGTCATCCGGCATAGCCCTTATATGTTCAGCAGCCGTGTACCCATTCATATTAGGCATCTGGATATCCATAAGTATCAGACAGTAATATCCCGGCTGTGCTTTTTCCAGAGCTGAAACGCACTCCGCTCCATCCTTCGCCCTGTCCACGTCAAAGCCGTGGAAGCTGAGAAGCTCCACGGTAATCTCGGCATTCATATCGTTATCCTCAGCAAGCAGGATTCTCTTTCTCCTCTCCCCACGATTATACTCAATAATTGTTTCATCAGCTCCTTCATCCTGCAAGGGCACATTGACTAAGCCCTGAGTCAAAAGTACGGCAAAGGAGCTTCCCTTCCCAATCTCACTTTCGACATTGATTGTTCCTCCCATAAGCTTTACAAGCTGATCCGCTATTGCCATTCCAAGCCCTGTTCCGGGCTGCTTGCTCTCAGTGGTATTTCTCTCCCTTGCAAATTCCTCAAAAATATGGGATATAAATTCCTCCGACATTCCTATTCCGGTATCTGACACCCTGATTTCATACAGACCATAGCCCTCCGTATAGCAAGGCAGCTCAGTCACCTCAAATGTAACCCTTCCGCCAATGTCCGTGTACTTGTAGGCATTACTCAGGAGATTAAAGATTATCTGTTTTACCTTCAAAATGTCACAGCTTACATAGTGGTGCCTGACATTCACCTTCAATGAAAAGTTCAATGCCTTCTGTGCCATCTGATTTTCAAAAACCGCATAAATCTCCCTGCACTGATCGTCAATGCAGACTATATCCTCTTCAAGTGTTGTTTTTCCGCTCTCAATTCTGGCAATATCAAGTATATTATTCAGGATTTCAAGAAGATATCTGCTCGAATCATCTATCTTGTCGAGATATCCTGCTGCCTTCTCTTTATTGTCAAGCTGTTCGCGTAACAGCTTGGTGAATCCGATTATGGCATTCATAGGTGTACGTATATCATGGCTCATATTGGAAAGGAAGGTGCTCTTAGCTGCCGTCGCACGTTCAGCGCGCTCAAGTGCATTCTGCAGTTCAAGCTGACGTCTCTTCTCCATGTAGTAATTCTTCTTCTCTGAATTGTTGTGAACTCCCCACATAAGTGCACACATCAGAATGTACAACAGCATAAATGCCGTCTCCATGGCATAGCAGACCTTGTACACCTCAAAAACAGGGAACATGACATGTATCGTATAGCTCTTATACTTTTCCTCGGTCAAATACCAGCGTCTGCCATCATATCTGATTTTTTTCAGCTTTTCCCTTACTGTTTTTCCGTCGGAGTACATTCCGGCAAGCCGCTCACTGGTAAGGCTGTAAGCACCCGTCTTGTTGGCTGCAATCACATTATCGTATTCCGATATGACTATAAGTCCGTCATTGGCAATCTGCATATTTTCAAATATACTGTCAAGCGTGATATCATTTACACCCTCCACCACCATGTCCTGGAGCTTGTATACGATCACCGCCCCCGGAGCGTCATTTCGATGCACAACAGCTATGTCATACCCCTGTCCCTCCGCGGCATACACTCTGGTCATATATACCTTCTTAGGTGATTCTATCACCCCTGAAACGCTTTCTGCGGATATAAGTGTGCTCCAGTCTTCTATATGCGTATCTGCCGTTGATTCAACATTTAATAAAACATCCATGTTCCCGTCAAGCACAATAATCCCGCTAAGATGCTGCTCATAGGAATATATTCCGATATTTTTAACATAAAAGGACTCATCCTGATCAAGATTATGCACAATCGCAAGTGCTTTATCAAGCAGATGCACAAGACTCTTTGTCTTGTCATTTGCCCTGTAATTATCATAGGTCTCAACCTTTTCTTCAATATATTCTATCGTCTGCACTCTTATTTTTTCTATTGAAGCAAGTCCACGATACATTAATAACAAATGCAGTGCTGCAAGACACAGGAGCAGTACCAGAACGACAATTCCGGAGATTTTAAACACTCTCAGTTTTCTTTTAAAGCTGTCCACTAATCGTTCCCCCTCCCCAGAGATTTCTCCGCATCCAATCCGTATTTCCCGACAATTGCGGCTGTGGTTCCATCGTTCATCATATCAACAAGAGTTTTAACCAGCTCCTCCACAAACTCCTCATCATATTGTATATCGAATGCGACACCAAGTGCTGAATACAGGAAGCTCTCCTCTAGAAGCCTGTACTCATCCGGTGCCGTGTTGATGAATGATATCAGTGCACTCTCGTGACCGCATATAGCCTCCACGTAATTTTTTCTTAGTGCGGCAAACACCTCATCCATGTTAGAAAAGCAGTACACAAGGCTTACATCCGGTATACCCTCAAAATCAGAACGCAGAAAATATTCTTCAGCCTTCGAGGTCTCCTGAACCGCTATCATTTTTCCCGTCAGATCCTTAAGCTTCTGTATTTCGCTGTCCATACGCACCGCTACCATCTGGCGGCTGTAAAGATATGGTCCTGCCCACAGGTATTTGTCCTCCCTCCCATTCATGCTGAAGCAGCCCCAGATACAGTCAAGCTCGCCATCCTCAAGGAGCTTATTCTTATTCTCCCACACTATAAGCTTGAACTCCGGTTCATACCCCATCCTGTGAAGAGCCTCTGTCGCAATCTCTACATCTATTCCCATGAACTCTCCATTGGCATCCTTATATAAATACGGGCTTATAATGTCACTACCTATAACAATCTTTTTCTTTTCCGTCACGGTTTCTGTATCAACACCGCCTTTGCTGCAGCCTGAAAGTATATTTACCGCAAGCAGAATGCATACAAGCAAAATATTTTTTTGTACATTTCCCTTTTTCATTTCACCCTCCTGCATACTGCAGGCATTGCCTGCAGTACTGCCATTAATAAATAGTTTGAAAATTTTATTTTCAAACTTACCCCCCTGCATACTGCAAGCATTGCCTGCAGTACTGCCATCAATAAATATCATTACGCAAAAATACACAAAGACCCGTCAACAAATTAATTCTTGTGAATTACTTGTCGACAGGTCTGTTATCCCTGAGCTATAACCTACTGCATGTTAACATACTGAGCCTTATTTAAGAGCTCCTTCTGATTATTGATTATGGAAATTGCCTCCTGCAGGTCCGTTGTCTTCTGATCACCTGTATTCATGTTCTTGATGGTTACCTGATTGGTGTCAATCTCATCCGTGCCCAGTATAATACAGAACGGAATGGTAAGCCTGCTTCCATAGGTGAGCTTTTTCTTGAACTTACCGCCCTCTAGATATATCTGGGTATTGATATCAGCAGCTCTTAATCCAGTTGCAGTCCTGACAGCATAAGTCATATCATCGGTCATCGGTACAACAAGCGCATCTACCGGGCATTCAAGTTCTCTGTTCAGAAAATTATTCTCACACAGAACATAGAATAATCTTGTAAGACCGATGGAGATTCCGACTCCCGGCAGTGACTTCTTTGTGTAGTACTCTGCAAGATTATCATAACGTCCGCCGCTGCACACGCTGCCGTACTCCGGATGATTCTTTATAAATGTCTCATATACCGTTCCGGTGTAGTAGTCAAGACCTCTGGCAATTGACAGATCAATCTTATAATAATCTGCCGGCACACCGAAGCCTGCAATATAATCAATCACGGTTGTAAGCTCCGAAAGACCTGCATCGAACACCTCATTACAGCCGGCAAAGCCCTTAAGCTTCTCAACCTTCTCCTCATTGCTTCCGTCAAATGTGAGAACATCAAGCAGCTGTGAAGCCGTAGCCTCAGGTACCTTGAGTTCAACAAGCTCCTTTGCAACATTGTCACGTCCAATCTTGTCTATCTTATCAATGATCCTTAAGATATCCACGGCGCTTTCCTTCACTCCGAAGTTGTCAAAAAGACCGTTTAACACCTTACGGTTATTGATTCTGATGACGAAATTATCAATTCCTAAGTTGTTGAACAGATTATATATGATACTAGGTATCTCTGCGTCATTGACTATGCTTAAGCTTCCGTCTCCGACAATATCGATATCTGCCTGATAGAACTCTCTGAAACGTCCCTTCTGTGCTCTCTCTCCGCGGTATACCTTTCCAATCTGGTATCTCCTGAATGGGAATGTAAGCTCTGAATAATTCTTGGCAACATACTTTGCAAGAGGCACCGTAAGGTCAAAACGCATCGTAAGGTCTGAATCACCCTTGTTAAATCTGTAAATCTGCTTCTCTGTCTCGCCACCAGCCTTCGCAAGGAGGATTCTGCTGTCCTCCAATACAGGTGTGTCAAGCGGATAGAAGCCATACCTACGGTACACCTTCTCCATCTCTGATTTAATCTTTTCAAATATAACCTGATCCTTTGGAAGAAGCTCCATAAACCCGGATAAAGTTCTTGGTTCTACAATCTCACTCATGAAAAAATCTCCTGTTATAATATAGTATTTTATGTACAAAGAGCATTGCTTAGGAAGCCCTGATGCCGCTTACCCGCATAATTGATTTAAGAATATCATAGAATATTTCAAAATGCAACCTGTCTAAATTTTATAATTTCTTCAGGTGCATAACTTGACAAATTCACACCTCGTATGCTAAAATATATATACTCTTTGCACTGCATACAAACCTACAGTACAAACTGAGCAGACCGTGACACCCTGTCATGGAGTCGGGTCACACAAGTGGCAGTGGAATCTATTCATCCACGGGACAGTAGTTGCTAATACTGAATCGTGGGTGTTTTTTTATACTTTTCTAAGAAAACATTTCGTTTTTAAAACCCACACATAAGTGTTATAGAGTGATATTACTTTTTAACTGTTCACAAACAGGAGCAATCTGTTTAAGGGCGAAAACAGACCGCTCTGACACCACCAAAATGACTTATCGCCCGGAAACGGAGATTAATTATGAAAAAAAATGAATCCACAGCACCGGCACCTAACACCAATGACAGCGATTTCGAGAAAATTGCCAACAGAGTATCCTTCATCACAATCGTTGGCAATGTGCTGTTATCAGTCATCAAGCTTTTAGCAGGTATTATCGCACATTCTAACGCAATGATAAGTGATGCCATACATTCTGCTTCTGATGTTTTCAGCACAATAATCGTGATTATCGGAATTAAGCTATCGGCGAGGAAGCCTGACAAGGAGCACCCTTACGGACATGAACGCATGGAATGTGTTGCCGCCATTGTGCTTTCCATAGTCCTCTTTATCACAGGACTCGGAATAGGTTCAACCGCCGTCAAAAACATTACAAGCGGCAGCTACAACACCTTACAGATTCCCGGCATTCTTGCCCTTGCAGCAGCGATTCTCTCAATCGTATGCAAAGAGGGCATGTACTGGTACACAAGATACAATGCCAAAAAAATCGATTCCAGCGCTCTCATGGCGGACGCATGGCACCATCGCTCCGATGCATTTTCATCAATCGGAGCACTTGTCGGAATCGCAGGTGCAAGACTTGGCTTCCCGGTAATGGATTCTGTTGCCAGCCTTGTAATATTCGTCTTTATTGTAAAAGCAGCATACGATATTTTTAAAGATGCCATAGATAAAATGGTCGACCACTCCTGTGATGACAAGACTGAAAAAGAAATCCGGGACTGTGTCATGGGAAACAAGGATGTACTTGGGATTGATCTGCTTCAGACACGTATATTCGGCAACAAGATATATGTGGATGTGGAGATACGCGCAAATGCTTCCTATACATTGAAGGAGGCACACGAAATAGCCGAATCCGTACATAATGATATTGAAAAGAATTTTCCTAAGGTTAAGCACATCATGGTGCATGTAAATCCGGCGCTGTAGCAGCCTTTGGGACAGAGGGGTCAGGTACAGGTGTCCCAGCTTTTTGGGACACCTGTACCTGACCCCTCTGTCCCATGAGCTATCTTCTCAGCATGCTGTTAGGCACATCGTACACACCGATTACGAATTTCTGCACGGTCAGATTATGATGTGCAATTTCTCCTTCGGCTTCAAGCTTAATCACAGTGCGCATTATGTTTACGCAGGATTTTTCGACCTCACTCAGTGTTACCTTGCCCTTGCACATCACGTCCTCCGCCAGCATCCTTGCAAGTCTGGTTGAGGTATTATCAAAGATACGCGCTCTCACCCTTCCCGGAAGCTCTATCATCGCCATCACAAGGTCATCATTCGTGATGTGTCGAAGAATCGTCTGTATCTCCTTATCGGACATCTCTAACAGGGTGAGGGATGTCTGATTGACAATGGAATAATCCCTCTCATCGACCTCCCTGTTATCCTCACATAGCGACCTCACCCACTTGTCGCGCTTGTCATCCTCTTGAATATAATCGTCCTCAGCCCTTTCCTCCTCCTTCTTCTGAAGAATCTCCCTGAGAAACTGCGGCATAAGCGACTGCATGTAGCTTCCAAGCCTGTCTATACTAACACCTGTCTGAATCAGACAGGCGCCCTTGTAATACATAAGCACAATCAGCCCTTCATAAGCGTGGTACTCATCGGCGGCAAGCATGTTAAGCCCCATCTCAGACACAACAGCCGGCTCATCGCCGTCCACAACCTGCATCATCAGTCTGAAAAGAAATCCCTGCGTCCTGTCGCTCTTATCCAGCTTGTCACATGCATCACAAAGCGCCAACAGCCCCTCCTGCCTTGCAAGCTCAGAAAAATCCATTATTCGTCTGTAAGCATCCATCACCCCGGAAATACCGCCGGCATTTTCTCTGTCACCATTGATGTCAACACAGCAGCTTTTCAGCTCATTCAAGAAAAATGTATCCATATTGATTCCTCCTCACCGGTAATTGTATATCGACTACTCTATCAGCTTCAATTTCACAAGCCGCGCCCTAATTGCACCCGTTGTCCCGCTTACCCACAAAATACTCCACAAGCATCTGCTGGATGTTCTTAGGGTACATGAGATTGGCATACGAAAAGCCTCTTTCACTCACCTTGACAATCGTCTTGATTCCGCGCTCTCTTCCTGCCTCCGTCGCAACCTTGTCAAGTCTTCCGTCCTGCTCTCTCTCTGCAATCAGCCCATCAGCCATCATAATCCTACTCAAGCCTCCAGCCGGGATTTTCTTGACGTCATCCCTCTCACATATACGCTCCAGCTCCTTTTTTATTTCCGAAACATACATATAATCTGCGTAATTAAAATTAACTGCTTCCTCCTCAAGAAGGTAAAATTCCTGCTTCCCATTCTTCTTACTTGCCTTGGATAAGGTTGGTTTTTCCTTTTCTTTTGCCGCGTCCACTTTATTTATGAGCAGCTCCGGATATTCGCAGGCACATTTTTCTACAACTGAGAGGAAGCTTTCTCCGTATTTTGAGAATTTATTTTCTCCAACTCCCGAAACATTCAGCATTTCACTCTTAGAGACAGGAACCTTCGCCGCCATGTCAATCAGGGTCTTATCACTGAAAATTATGTACGGAGGCAGATTTTCCTCTCTGGCAAGCTCAAGTCTTAACTTTCTCAGCCTGTCAAACAATTCATAGCCGGCAGATGTAAGCGCATCGGTTGCCTTAGTCTTTTTATTGGAGGCGGCTGTCCTCTCCGGCAGCTTATCGTCATCCGTAATTTTGACAAGCACTCTTGCATCAGTATTCTTGAGCCTGCTTATATCACCCATTTTTAAGACCTGATAATCGCCGACTGTGAGATATCCTTCAAGCACCAGCTGCTCAACCAGACGCCTTAAAAGATTCTTGTTGGAGGAAGCCAGCACACCGTATGACTTATATTTTGCGGCACCTATCTCCTCCAGCCGCGCTGTCTTTGCGCCGGATACGGTATCTATAATGATATTTCTTCCGTATCTGCCGTTCGCCTCGTATACGCAGTTTATGATTTTCTTTGCCTCATCCGTCATGTCCAGTGTCTCGAACTCATGCAGACAGTTGCCACAATCGCCGCACGGCTTGTCCGGGTTCTCGCCAAAATATTTCAAAATGTAGTTGCGGAGGCATTCCGTGGTGTAGCAGTATTTCTCCATTACCTGAAGCCTTCTGCTGTCCCGCTCCCTTATCGTCTGCTTATCTGTTTCATCCAAATCGGGCATTTCCTTGCGCTCCAACAGAAATCTGTTGATAACAATATCCTGCGGTGAAAACAGCAGAATACACTTTGAATCCAAACCATCTCTTCCCGCTCTTCCGGCTTCCTGATAATAATTCTCCATGCTCTGCGGCATGTTGTAATGTATTACGAACCGCACATTCGATTTGTCAATTCCCATGCCGAAGGCGTTGGTGGCAACCACAATGCTTATGTAATCGAATACAAAAGCATCCTGCATGCGCTTTCGCTCCTCAGCGCTCATTCCGGCGTGATATTTCGCAGCCGAAATCCCCCTGCTCTTCAACAAATCATACAGATTGTCGACATTTTTTCTCGTCGCGCAATAAATTATTCCGCTGTCCCCCTCATGCTCCGCAATATAATCCAGAATATACTGCTCTTTTTTCTTAGGCTTCTCCACCTGAAAAAACAGATTCTCCCTGTCAAATCCGGTGACAAGGGTATACGGATTGACCAGCCCGAGCGTACACACAATATCGTCCCTGACATTCTCCGTCGCCGTCGCCGTAAATGCGCTGATTATCGGCCGCCTGTCAAGCAGCCTCACGAACTCCACTATCTTCATGTAGCTTGGCCTAAAATCCTGCCCCCACTGCGATATACAGTGTGCTTCATCCACGGTAAGCATCGATATCCGTATATCCTGTGCAAGCTCCAGAAAGCTGTCCGTAACCAGACGCTCAGGCGCTACATAGATAATCTTGTACACTCCACGCCTCGCTCTGTTGACCGTCTCATAAAACATATTTTCAGAAAGTGAGCTATTGATAAACGCCGCCGGAATACCCGCCTCATTCAGTGCCTTTACCTGATCCTGCATGAGTGAGATAAGCGGCGAAATTACAATTGTTATGCCCGGAAGCAGCATCGCCGGAATCTGATAGCACACCGATTTTCCTGCTCCTGTTGGCATAACGGCAAACACATCCCTGCCCGACAGTATATTGTCAATTACCTCCTTCTGCCCCGGTCTGAACGCCGCATATCCGAACAGTGCCTGCAACGCCTCCTCCGGTGTCCCGTAGCTCCTATTTTTCCCCGGCTCATTCTCCTGAAAAGCTACATTATCATAGACCGGCATGTCATATCCCGAAGCAGCCTGCCCTTCAAAATCGCTCTCATACTCTGCATTCTCCGCCATTTTGAACAGGCTGTCCCATGCCCCCTCGTCCATGCAGCTCTCATCATAACCCGAATTGTTGTTCATTATATTCTCCCTCATTCCTTTTAATTTATCTCCGCAGCAAAACATACATTCTATTTCAATTATACCTGATTTGTCAGTCAATTTCAACTTATTGTGGAGAATTATTTAGTTATTCCTTCGGTTCACCACCACAGCACCGCTTCATTAAAATATCCACACAAAAAAACCGCCTGCCCTGTTCTCCTGCAGAGCAGACGGTTTTCGTCTATGTATCGATGTGAAATTTATATTACATTCCGTACCTTATCAAATAATAGATAATATACACCCGGCCGGGACAACCACCGTTTTTCAACTGTTGTGTTCTCCTTTATCTTAGTCAACGTCTCCTGTCTGTCTTAACGGACCTTCTCAGCATCCCACTCCATTACGGATCCGGTCGCTGCATCAATCGTGAATTCGTATTCCGTTCCACCGTAGATGATCTTTCCTTCATATTCCGGGCGTCCGTCATCATAATCAAGCTTCCATTCGTAGAGATCCTTGTCTGTTGCACCGCTTACACGGTCAAGGGCTGTTTTCTTTGCATCTGCCTCACTGACCGTAACGTTCTTGCTGTCTGCTCCCATCGTTTTTTCTTCATATGCGGAGCTGATGATCTCTCCGGTGTCTGCCGCAATCTCATAGTCATACTTGGCACCGCCTGCATACCATTCAATGTCATATACCTGACGTCCGTCTTCATAATCAAGCTTTGACTTGGTGATCGTTGCGTCCGCTGCCTTCACTCCGGCATGCTCCAGTGCGATCTTCTGTGCTGCTGCTTCATCCACGGTTCCGGTACCTGTTGCATTCTGTGCCGGTGCAGCGGCTGAGGTCTGTGCCTGGGCTGGGGTCTGTGCCTGGGCTGAGGTCTGTGCCTGGGCTGAGGTCTGTGCCGTAGTAGGGACAGTGGAGTCTGCTACCTCCGTCTGCGTCCCGGAAGCCTGTGCATTCTGTTCCTGGCTGCTCATTTCCATGACAGCTCCTGTCTCTGCATTGATCGTGTAGGCGTAGGCATACTCTCCGGAAGTAAATTCCACCTTATAGCAGACCACTCCCGCCACCTCACTTAAGGTCGTGGCTGAAATGTCTGCATCTGCCGCTTCAATATCCGCTGCTTTTAACGCCGCTTCCTGTGCCTCCTCCATAGGGATCATCAGTGTCTGCTCCTTCGTCTGCTCCTGGCTGCTTTGCTGCGGAATACTGTCTGCCGCATTATCTCTGCATCCGGTCAGGGTCATTGCAAGTGCAAATGCCGCTCCGGTAAAAATCCATTTTTTTCTCATATTCTTTCTTATCCTCCATATCAGATCGGAATGCGTAAAGTGTAGCCGATATCCTGCCAGATTACAAGTGAAATTTTTGTGTACAGGGTATATTTATAAAAATCTAACAAATATAGTAACACTTGCAATACCGTAAATTGCTCCGCCCATGCCTCTTTTTACAGATTCCCTGATTGTCTCCATTTTGTATAACAAAAGGCAGCCCACTATGGACTACCCTGATAAAAATAAAAAGCAGCAAATCATTTGCTATGTGTAGTGGCAGATGAAAAGTACTTTTATCATTATTTTATTTCTCCTTGTTTTGCCCCGGAATGCCCTGTTTTGCAAGGGTTTCTGGGGTTCATGTAGTTTGCTCTGAAATTACAGATTGTGGCAAATCAGATCTAGCACCAATTCTCTCTTGAGGTATTTCGGCATACGGGGCATAGCGTACACCTCCTTATCGCTGCCTATTGCCGATTTGCTCCCGAAACGCAGAAACGCCCAAAACCGTTTCCAGCTGTATAGTTTCGGAGCGATTTTGGGCGTTTTCCTTCGATATGAGCGGCTTTGTTTTGACGGCGGTATCCTTCATCCGTCATTCAAAAACCGCTGTTTGTCGCTTCCGGGTAACAAAAAAGCGCCGTATTGCTACGACGCTTTTGTCTTGCTCGGAAGATGGAGCAAGGGAACGCTATTCAATTATTTGTTGTACTTTTTCTTTCTGCTGACAACCGTTGTACCAATGGCAGCACCACCGCTGACAAACAGCAGGACAATCCACAGTGCAAGGTTGCTTGTATCACCGTTCTGCGGACTCTTATCGGATGTTCCCGGTTTGGTACTGGCAGGCTTTTTTTCAAGAGCCGAAATCACATCTTCGATAGCCTTCGCCATCTTATCTACTTCGGATTGCTCCGTAATGTTCTTGCCACGGACAACAGCATTGACAGCGGCTTCCACACCAGAGAAATCCTTGTAGTCATTCTTGTTCAGGGCATTTGCTTTGGCAATGGCTGCATCAACCTTGGTGTAGTCAGCGTCCTTGTATTGCAGGGCAGCAATGGCATCTTCAATAGCCTTCGCCATTGCATCCACTTCGCCCTGTTCAGTGATATTCTTGTCACGGACAACGGCATTGACAGCGGCTTCCACACCAGAGAAATCCTTGTAGTCATTCTTGTTCAGGGCATTTGCTTTGGCAATGGCTGCATCAACCTTGGTGTAGTCAGCGTCCTTGTATTGCAGGGCAGCAATCGCATCTTCAATAGCCTTCGCCATTGCATCCACTTCGCTCTGTTCAGTGATATTCTTGTCACGGACAACGGCATTGACGGCAGCTTCCACGGCAGAGAAGTCTTTGTACTCGTCCTTCTTCAAAGCATTTGCCTTGGCAATGGCTGCATCAACCTTAGTATAATCAACGTACTTGTATTGCAGGGCAGCAATCGCATCTTCAATAGCCTTCGCCATTGCATCCACTTCGCTCTGTTCAGTGATATTCTTGTCACGGACAACGGCATTGACGGCAGCTTCCACGGCAGAGAAGTCTTTGTACTCGTCCTTCTTCAAAGCATTTGCCTTGGCAATCGCTGCATCAACCTTAGTGTAGTCAGCGTCCCTGTATTGCAGGGCAGCAATCGCATCTTCAATAGCCTTCGCCATTGCATCCACTTCGCTCTGTTCAGTGATATTCTTGTCACGGACAACGGCATTGACGGCAGCTTCCACGGCAGAGAAGTCTTTGTACTCGTCCTTCTTCAAAGCATTTGCCTTGGCAATCGCTGCATCAACCTTAGTATAATCAACGTACTTGTATTGCAGGGCAGCAATGGCATCTTCAATAGCCTTCGCCATTGCATCCACTTCGGTCTGTTCAGTGATATTCTTGTCACGGACAACAGCGTTGACGGCAGCTTCCACGGCAGAGAAGTCTTTGTACTCGTCCTTCTTCAAAGCATTTGCCTTGGCAATGGCTGCATCAACCTTAGTGTAGTCAGCATCCCTGTATTGCAGGGCAGCAATCGCATCTTCAATAGCCTTCGCCATTGCATCCACTTCGCTCTGTTCCGTAAGGTTCTTGTCACGGGTCACAGCATTCACAGCGGCTTCCACAGCAGTGAAGTCCTTGTAGTTATCCTTGTTCAGTGCATTTGCTTTGGCAATGGCTGCGTCTACTTTGGTGTAATCAGCACCCTTGTATTGCAGGGCGGAAACTGCATCCTCGATAGCCTTTGCCATTGCATCAACCTCTGTTTGCTGAGCTTTACTTTTTGCTCGGTCAACAGCATTAATGGAATCTTCTACCGCAGAATAATTTGTATAAAGGCTGCTATCAAGAGCCTCTGCACTTGTGATGGCCGCATCGACAGCTGTGTAATCAGCGGGAATATTATTGTCATCCCACACAAAAGTTGGATAGCCGATTCCGGCACCCCACTCAACGCCCGCACCGGCATTGGTTCGCAAGCCAGCAAGGACATCTGCGGAGGTAAAGTCTGTGACGGCAGTACCTTGCTCTTCGTTGCTTTGTCCTCCTACATACGCAAGCGGAGACGGGTCATATGCTTTCGTGTCATTAGGCCAATAGCAATTTTCTACCGTGCCTCCGAGGGCATAAGCCACCCAACAAGTATTTCCATCTTTATCTACGCCCATGTCAGTCGTCGTAACCATACAGTTATTGACTGTTCCCGAGCCCAATTGGTCATCCGTATACCCAACGATTCCGCCAACAGCGGCCTGAATGGAGTTGACAACTATCTTACCATCAAACCAACAATCCGTAACCGTTAAATTGTTGTCAAATCTTGCACCAACAATACCGCCAATGGTATCGCACGGACAATCAGCCGGGTTCGGTTCCGTGTAATATCCCTCGGAATTTGTGAAATTACCTGTAAGTGTTGCTGTTGAATAGCAACCGGAAATGGTGCAGCCCTGCACAGTAACACCAACAATACCGCCAATATTCTTTTCTATTTTGGTGCCACTGTAAATACTGCCGGATGTCCAGCAATTGGTGATTTTGGACTTACCCATCCAGTCAACTAAAATGCCTTTACCTGCGGCACTGTTATCTTTAGGATCAATCCAGATTTCAGCGTTTGCAACACCAAGGTTTTTGACTTCGCCGTTGTAAACATTGCCGAACAGAGCGTTTCTAAGTAAATTATGGGACTCATCCGCCCCCTCAATGTATGATTCATGAGAGTAGAGATTTGAGATCACATGACCCTGTCCGTCAAATACACCGCAAAAGCTGTATTTAGACCGGGTTCCGCCTCTACCCGTACCAATCGAGATCCATTCATGCCCGGATAAATCAAGGTCATTATCCAAATAGAAAGTTTTCCCTGCAAAATTTGTGGTTCCGGGGTCTGCATTCACAAGCTGTGCCAAACCTGCAAGCTGTTCTGCCGTTGAAATATGATATGCCGAAGCGTCAGGCGCACTCGTATACCAGCTCGTGTCTGCCGAGCCGTCCCAATTATCTACTGAAGTTCCTTCAGCAAACGCTGTCATCGGAACAAGTGCCATCACAAGGCACAACGCAAGCAAAAGGCTTAGAAGTTTCTTCTTCATTTTTATTCCTCCAAAATAATTCTATCCGCTATTTTCTTCCTCCGACAGCGGACACGCCGGAGAAGACAGAAGGTTTAACCGGAAAATATTGATTTGCCGGTCGTGGTTAGGACTTCAATATCAAACTACCATCCTTCCGGCAAACGCAAAAAGCCGAAGCCAAGGCATAATGCGCCCTGCCTCCGGCAATTGGTTCGTTATAAATTGTATGAAATAAGACTTGACACGCTGAAAAAACGGCGCTATGCTCCTGCCGAGCCGAGCCGAGCCGAGCCGAGCCGAGCCGAGCCGAGCCGAGCCGACAATAATTGTCGCATTTCCGTTTGCCATAATCAAGTCCTCCTTCCATAATTTCGAAGACAAAAGGATATGAATTCCCCTGCCGCTGTATTCTCCTCCGTTGGATACTCCTCTGGTTTTTCATATACGGTATACTCCATCGCAGCCTTTAGGGAATCCGGAAACAGGATGTCGCTCTCCTCAGCTCCGAATGAAAGCGTCTGGTATTCCTTCGTCCCATCTAACGCTTCAAATGCGGTAATTGTATATGCCTTTATTCCAACAGCCGCATTTACAATCATCATTCCTGAGTAATCTATGGTGGAATTTACCATAAAAAATGAAAGAGCAAAAGCAAGCATCCGCTTTACCATATATTTCGAACATAAATTCTTCACTTCCCTTATACCCCCTTCCCTCGATTATTTGTTCCCATTATCTTTTTCATAATGACACCCTCGCTTTCTGTATGAATTGTCCAAGCTATTCTTTATGTATTCATAGCAGATTAATCTCTCTCCCGCGGTTGACCGCCTGCTGTCTGTTCTGCACCTGCAGCTTTCGGAAGATATTATTTGTGTGAAACTTGACCGTTCCTGTCTTTTTCCCCAGCCTGCCCGCAATTTCATCATTGCTCAGCCCCTGTGACATCAGCCGGAGTACAGACGTTTCCGTTGCTGTAAGCGGCTCGAAATATTCCGCGGGGGATTTCAGGTAATTCGGAAAATATCTTCCCACCTCATCTGCAAGCAGCTTAATCTGATCCGTTAATTCGTCTGCTCCTTTTTCCTGCTGGTAAATGTTAAGCATCTGCACCATGCTGTTTCCTTCGTCTGCAAGCAGACGGATATACCCGAATTTCCCTGCAAGCTCAAGTGTTTTCGTGAGTTCCTCTATGAGATGCTTATTATCCCCCGCCTTATGACAGATGATAGCGGACAGCATATAGCACTCACACAGATCCATATGGCGGTTTCCGGGTGTAAGCAGCGCGATAAGCTGCTTTACCAATACATGGGCGACCATGTATTTGCCCGTTTGCAAATAGCACCGTACCTTTACCAGATAAGCATACATATCCATCATGAAAATGTCATTATTTTCATCCGGTGCCGTTTTCTCAAGCCATTCCTCTACATCCTCCTGCCGCCCATCATAACAAGCTGCCAGACATTCCAGGGCATTCAGGCTGCTGGTCAGCTCCTCCCACCCTGTCTCGTATATCCGTTTGCGGATTTTCTCTACCAACGGCTTTGCGGTCCTTGCCTGTCCATTCACAAGCAATATCTTCATTTGCAGGGCTAATGCCACAAACAGGCATCGCATATCATTTTCCTGCTCCATAAGAGGTATCGTCCCTGTCACAAGCACAAGTGCATGGAAGCAGTTATTATTCTGGTAATACCACTCCGCAAGTGCTATCTCGTATACACCCTTTCCACCACTCCCATAGAGCTTCCCTACTGCTTCCGTGATGGTGTCCTTATAACGCTCCAAGCATGGTCCAAATCTCGTAAAATCCCGAAAGCCATTTAAAATGCTTGGACGGCAGGCTGACATCGTAAGGCTCATGATCGGTACTGCGCCGGCCTTTATAAGAAAGAACGCAATCCTGAGAAACATGAAATCATCCGTATAAGGCATGACCAGTTCTGTGCTAATCCTGTAAAAATCGCTGTAATCAAAGTCCTGCAGCTGCCAGTTTCTCGGTGTCTTACCTAAAATTGCCACATATTCTTTTGCATCGTCCAATCGTCCCGCCATCGCACAAATCAGGGCAGGAAGTGTTATAAGCACAGGATTGTTCACATAATCCTCCCGCTTAATGCTAAAAATATAATCTCGGCAATCCCATAATGCCGGCATGGAAAAAGGATGCTTTGCAAACTCCTCCAAAACCATTTCAAGTAACTGTCCTTTTTTATCGGCCGCCCGCATAATACGCAGCATCTCTTTACGTGTGCGCGGGTAGGTCTGTTTTTCTTTTTTTGCCATCTCATTCATCCTTATCTGAAAGTTTAAGACTACTCAAGTTCAGTTATATTTATTTCATTCGCTCTTGTAAAGCAAACTTAGGTTATGGAAAACACAAACCAAAAGTCAGACTTTTCTCCTTTCCGCAATGCCTCAACGGCTGAAAATCAGGCATTTGCGGCATTCAGAAAATACATCTATATTAAAATCACAAATTAAAATTCATTTTCACTTTATAAACCACATTATCCGCTGTCAATGGGCAATAAGTCCTGTAGTGCACCATTCCGAGGACTGTTGCATAAAAAACCGCCTGCCCTGTTTTGTTATGCAGAGCAGACGTTTTTCGTCTATGTATATATAATTGATATTACATTCCGTACCTTATCGCATAATAGATAATATATACCCAGCCCAGACAGCCATGCAGAATCGCCCAGCCGATAGATTTCCACTTAACATACGACAGCACCACTGCCAGAGCCGTACCCACAGTTGCCCCAACATCCACCGTCTTTTCAACTGTTGTGTTCTCCTTTATCTTGGTCAACGTCTTTTTCTCCGAATCGGACGGCCCATATATGAGATCCTCCTCCGAAACCTCAAGTGTGCTGGCTAACATCGACAAAGTCTGTATATCCGGCTGTGTCTTTCCGTTCTCCCATTTCGACACCGCCTGTCTTGTCACATTACATGCCTCAGCAATGTCATCCTGTGTAAGCTGATTCTTTTTTCTGTAAAACTTAATATTGTCACCTATCAAAATAAGTACCTCCAATTCAATTTATACTCAAAATTATACCGACAGGTGGCTGAAAGTAAAGAAAACATTGGTTGCAAACGCGCAACCTTGGGAGGGTTGCTATTCAATCTTGCTTTTTATGTCTATAAAGCATATATCTTTTCTGTCCCAAGATGCTCAAATGGTCTAAACAGTTCTCTTAAGGAATCTGACTTTGACCAATCAATCTTAGAAACAAATGTTCCAAATGAGCGCATTGCATTTTTAGGATTTACCTGATTGAGAAGAAATTTCCATTTCCATTCCCATACACGCCTTCTGCTTTGATTCCGTCTGTGTCTTTT